>Ga0228619_1000284_pt1 | contig 23657 bp, 23 predicted proteins | sample 22DmetaG_FD_190065 | JGI IMG/M metagenome (GOLD analysis project Ga0228619, IMG submission 190065) | Seawater microbial communities from Monterey Bay, California, United States - 22D | ecosystem: Environmental > Aquatic > Marine > Coastal | place: USA: California | collected 2016-10-12 | reverse complement strand
AGGACAACAAATAAAAATCAATCCTAAGAATATTGCTTATTACAGAAGAATTATTTCAGCGTATGAAGGGCATAATTTGGTAGAAAAAGAAGACGGAACAATTCTAATTGATGGAAAAAAGGCAACGAACTATACCTTCGCGATGAATTATTATTGGATGATGGGAGACAATCGCTTTAATTCCGCAGATTCGAGAATGTGGGGATTTGTCCCTGAAGACCACATCGTAGGTAAGGCCTCTATGGTTTGGTTATCCAATGATCCTTACGGAGGTTTTAGATGGGACAGAATGTTTACTGCAATTAAATAATGGTCCCCGTTTTTCCAATTTCCTATTTTGGCAGCATTAAATACTTTACTGCTCTTGCAAAGCATAAGACTGTTCTAATTGAAGCAAAGGAGCATTTTCCGAAACAATCGTACCGAAATCGGTGTGATATTCTTAGTGCTGATGGAATTTTAACACTATCAATACCAACAAAAAAGCACTCTGGGTCCAAAACACCAACAAACGAAATTCTTCTTTCAACTGATGAAAATTGGCAGCAAAGGCATTGGAGATCTATTAAAACGGCATATCAAAGCGCACCGTTTTTTGATTACTATGGCATGGAGGTTGAAGAATTACTCTTTAATTCAGAAAAAAACTTTTTAATGTACAATTTGAACATAACAAAACGTATTTTAAAATGGATCGATATTGAGACAACATTGATTGCTACATCTTCATTTCAACCTGTAATTGAAAATGATCCCAGAGTAATGCTCACTGCCAAAATGAAGCATCAAAATTTCATACCAGCACCATACATTCAGGTCTTCCCTTCAAAACAAAGTTTTACTACAAATCTCTCAATCCTTGATGCGGTAATGTGCAATGGTCCACTCACTCGAAAACTATTAATGCCCTAAACTATGAAACAAATTTCGCTACTTGTACTACTTCTAAGTTTGTCCATTTTCTCTTTTGGACAAAAAGAACATACCATCGCATTTTACAATGTTGAGAATCTCTTTGATACACTTGATACCCCGAATAAAAGTGATTCGGAGTTTCTTCCAAATGGTAAAAAGGAATGGAATTCCGAGAAATACAATACTAAAATCAAGCACATCAATCAAGTTATTGATGCGATCGAATCTCCATTAATAATTGGTCTTTGTGAGGTTGAAAATAAAAATGTTGTTTTGGATATTGTCAAGAATGGACAACTTTCTTGCACACATGCAGTAGTTCATGCAGAAAGTCGAGATCAAAGGGGAATTGACAATGCAATAATATATGATAAATCCGCTCTATTATTAGAAGAAAAAGGGACCATTCGATTTAATATACCGGGAGACAGACCCACTCGTGATATTTTGTGGGCGCGCTTTACCGCGAGAAAAACATCTTTTTATGTTATGATAAATCACTGGCCGAGTCGTTATGGTGGCGCAGAGGAAAGCGAACCAAAACGAATGATAGCGGCAGAAAATGCACGACTATTTATTGATTCACTGATACAGAATGACCCAAAAGTACGCATCATTTTCATGGGTGACTTGAACGATCATCCAGAGAATGCCGCTCCTCAAATGATTCAAGAACAATTGTCTCCTATGATAACTACCGAAAGCGGAAAGTACCAAGGAACTCATAACTACAGAGGACAATGGGGTATATTGGATCACATAATGGTGTCTGATTCATTCCTAAAAAAGAGAGGAACACGAATTGTAAAAAATTCTGGAACAATTCACAGTTTCAATTTTCTAATTGGTGAGTACAGAGGAAATGAAGTTCCAGCAAGAACATATGGAGGAAAAAAGTACCTGAATGGATATTCAGATCACTTACCTGTTTCAATAAAAATAAGGCTTTAAAAAAGACGTATTAAATTTAAAAAATGTCAAAGTCAAGAAAGTCGGTAGCAATAATAGGTGGCGGTCCGTCTGCCCTTATGGCTGCGGCATTTTTAGATACAGATAAATTTGATGTTACCGTTTACGAAAAAAATAAATCTTTAGGTAGAAAATTCCTGGTAGCTGGAAAAGGTGGCTTCAACCTCACCCATTCTGAACCTATTGAATCGATGATTGGACGCTACCATCCAATGCTCTTTCTAAAAAACAGTCTATTAAATTTCTCTAACAAAGACCTCCGAAATTGGTTTTCCCAAATTGGAATAGAAACCTATATAGGCAGTAGTAATCGAGTCTACCCGGTGGATGGAATCAAGCCAATTGAAGTCTTAACAGCTATTGTTGATTTCCTAAAGGAAAAAGATGTTCATCTGAAATTTGGATATGAATGGTCCAATTGGAAAAATGACTCAATTGTTTTTAAAAATAGGATACAGATAGATCCTGATTTTACAATATTTGCTCTGGGTGGTGCAAGCTGGAGCGTCACTGGCTCAAATGGTAATTGGATAGAAATATTTAAACTAAATGGCTATGATGTCATTCCTTTTCAACCTGCGAACTGCGCCTACGAAGTAAATTGGAGCTCTGATTTCATCAATTGGAATGAAGGAAAACCACTCAAGAACATCTCTATTTCTTGTTACGGAAATTCACAATTGGGTGAGGTTGTAATCACTCAATTTGGAATGGAAGGAAATGCTATTTATGCGCTGAGCAATGAGATACAGAAATTATTAGACACAAAAGGAGAAGCTACCGTATTGATTGACTTCAAGCCAACAACTGAATTGGAAGTCGTTCTAAATAAATTAAATAAATCAAGGCACTCAAAAATAAGCGATTGCTTGAAACGTGATTTAAAATTAAATAATACACAGCGTGGCATGTTAAAAACAACGCTTACGAGAGAGGAATTTTTAAACCCGAAAGTATTGGCCAAGCGCATAAAAGGATTTCCTGTAACATTGATAGCCGCTGCACCAATAGATGAGGCCATATCAACAACTGGTGGTATCCCACTCTCAGCAATCACTGACAACTTTGAATTGAAGAATCGATCAAACACCTTTTGCATCGGTGAAATGTTAGATTGGAATGCCCCAACGGGAGGCTATCTGCTTCAGGCTTGTTTTAGCTTAGGAGTTGATTTGGCTCGGAAAATCAATCAACTTTAGGTAAATAATTTTTTTTTGATCCAAAGCCTACATTATCCATTGCATCTTCTTTTGGATAGGCGTATGGAAGTCGCTCTTTATAAAGGGTTTTCTTCTGAATCGATTCAAATTCTCGATAAATATAATAGACAAAATTATCATAAACTTTTATTTCATCAACATAGCGATGTTTGAGCTTGATCTGCTTATTAATCGCACCGGTTTTCGTATTTACTCTGCCCAAATAGCTATACCCTGCTCTCTCAAACAATGCATATATTTGTCCGGTTGCGTTGTCTTGAATAAGATTTTTTTTCCATCCTGTCGATTTTGGATTGTAGTGATGGTAAATTCCAATGCTGTCCAATTTTTCACCATTTGCATAAAATGTATACAACTTGTCTTTGTAATAATCAAACACAAAAAGGCTATCGTTTCTTTGGAACATGGGGGCATACAGTTCTTTATAGAATACCGATTGGGTAAAATAATTCGCACCAACCCAAACTTCAGCATCAATACCTGTTTGCAGTTCTTTGTTCTTTGCCCAAAGTTTTGTGCGCACATCAACCCATTTGTATTCAGAGCGATAAAGCTCCATCATAAACTCATCTTCTATTGCTATTAAACGCTTATATGAAGTATCCGCTTGATTGAATAAAAAATAATCAAATGCAGGGTAATCTGGATTGAACGTTGAGAAATAAATTTGATTTCTATTTGTATCGATAATTGGTGAAATATTTTCTCGGAAATAATCGGATTCGAGTCCTGTAATTGTTATCGTATCCTTGCCGATTGAAATTCCATAATCAGCATCTTTACAAATCACATATGGGTTCCCTCGATAATCATGTACCATGTATTCAGCAATTCCCGGGAGTTTGAAACTGCGCAATACATTTATCTCATTAAAAAGTAACAGCTCACTTCCTTTACTCAGTCTCTTTGGATATGTTAGAAGTAATAAATCTCCATTTGGAAGAATTTCAAAGTCTGAAACATGTCGTTTTTTTGATTCGTAAACTACATTTGGCAAGCCTGGGGCTGAAACGATAATATCACCAAACTCCTTCCTGCGAATATATTCCATTTGAAAAACAAACTCAATGCGCTCACCCCTATATTTTGCTGCAATACTTCTTGTCTCTCTTAAAGAATTAAATTGTGAATGCGAAAATTTGAATTCAATGACATCCCCTACTTTTGCTTTAAATTCAAAACAACCTTTTTGATCTGTTTTTCGGACAATCAACTTATTTTCTATTTCAACAATTCCCTGAACATTCTGAATGAATTCTTTTTCCGTCTTGCTTATTAGCACAATATGCACCAAAACTGAGTCGTTTTGAGAAAAACAATACATCCTCAAAATAGCAAATACAAAAAATAAGAACCACTGCTTCATACTATTATGATGACTCAAGGATCAAAACTTCATAATTTTTAGAGAACTTTTTTTCTCAGTTTAAAATCCATTCAAAAAAAATCCCCTCACCAAGGTGAAGGGATTACAAATTATTTAGTGACTTTGGCTAGGCCTCAGCATTCATATTGTCAAGAACTGCCATTACATTTCTAACTGCTTCGGCAGATTCTTCTAGCATTGATTTTTCTTCTTCGTTCAAATCAAGCTCAATAATCTTTTCAATTCCATTTTTTCCAAGCACGACTGGCACACCTAAATAGATGTCTTTCATATCGTACTCACCATCCAACCATGCGCACACTGGGAACACACGTCTTTGATCTCTCACAATCGCTTCTACCATTTGAGCCGCTGCTGCACCAGGAGCGTACCAAGCAGAAGTGCCAAGTAATTTAACGATTTCACCACCTCCAAACTTAGTTCTTTCGATAATTTCATCAAGTTTTACCTTATCGATCAATTCAGTTACGGGTATACCTCCAACAGTAGTATAGCGAGGCAAAGGAACCATTGTATCTCCATGTCCACCCATCAAAACTGCTTGGATGTCTTTGGGTGAAACATTCAATTCCAATGCTAAGAATGATCGGTAACGCGCTGTGTCTAGTACTCCAGCCATTCCAAAGACCTTACTGCGATCAACCTTTGCAGTAAGATACGTGCAATAGGTCATTACATCCAACGGATTTGAAACACAAATAATTTTTGCATCTGGAGAATACTTAATTACGTTTTCAGTCACTTGCTTCACAATACCTGCATTGGTCGCAATTAAATCATCACGAGACATACCTGGCTTTCTCGGAAGACCAGAAGTGATAACAACTACGTCAGAGTCAGCTGTTTTTGAATAATCATTTGTAGATCCAATTGTTCTTGAATCGTAAAGATTGATCGGTGATGTTTCCCAAATATCAAGTGCTTTACCTTCAGCAAAACCTTCCTTAATATCAAGTAAAACGATCTCGTTTGCAATCTCTTTGTGTGCCAAAACATTCGCGCATGTCGCTCCAACATTCCCCGCACCAACAACAGTTACTTTCATTTTATTCTATTTGATCAATTATAATTTCGTGTGATGGCGCAAAATTAATATAATTGTAAGAGAAAATTACTGAAAATCTTTATTTTTTGGAAGGTCTTCGAAAAACAAAACAGTAATAGGCAACCGACGCATAGACACTTCGTCTTTTAAGTGAAATTAAATTGGAGAATAAAGAACATCTTAAGATACTCATCCGCGGTTGCATAAAAAATGACCGGCGATCGCAGGAAGAATTGTTTCGGCTATTCTATGGTAAAATGTTAGGTGTTTGTATGCGTTACACTCAAGATAGAGATACAGCAGAGGAAGTTCTTCAACAAGGTTTTATTAAGATCTTTGACAAGTTAGATGCGTTCGATTTCAAAGGCTCATTTGAGGGTTGGATCAGAAGAATAATGGTGAATACCGCTATCGACAGTATTAGGAAATCAAAGAAAAAACCCTTCCTTACTGACAATGATGAAGACTTTCAGCTCGAAAGTACGGACCCTGTAGTTGAAAAGGAAGAAATTGAGTTTGTTGGTTTGAAAGCAGAGATAGCACTAAAAGCCATCAATCAATTGTCTCCGGCATACCGTGCTGTATTCAATCTATTCGTCATGGAGGAATATACCCATCGAGAAATAGCTGAAATTTTAGGAATTAGCGAAGGAACGTCAAAATCAAACTTGTCTAAAGCAAAAATAAACCTTCAGCGGACTCTGAATGAAGAGTTCAAGAAGATAAATTGAAATGAAAAATAATATTGAAAATAGCATTAAGGAGAGCCTAGAAAATCTAGATCTACCATACAGCCCTAGTTCATGGGATGCGATGCGCTTGCACCTCGATGCCAATTCTGTAGATCAATCAGGTTCGTCCGTCGAACAAGCAATTAAGTCGAGTTTAGAGAAATTTGAAACTGCCTACAATCCAAGTGCTTGGAGCATTTTGGAATCAGAACTGATTCGAATAGCTTTTAGAAACAGAGTAAAATCGTTCTTGGCCACTTTTGCTTTCATTGCTGTAACGATTGGAATTCTTTATGTAGTAAATGATTCTGATAAATTGAATAACGAGCAATCGAGTGAGACAAAGCTTTCACAAGGGATTGTAAAAACAAATTCTAAGGGAAATATTACCTCCAAAGAACAAATTTCGAATACTTCACATCACAAACAAGCGAATCAAACAGAGAAAGTAGTAGCAACTTCAACAAACAACAATTCAACTATTCAACACTCGATCCAGAATATCGAATCAAATGCCATCATTCAAACAAATGAATTTTACGATAATTCTGCAGAAACCGAATTGATTACCACTTTAGATACAAAACGAAGTACCACAAGCGATAATGAGTTGAATTCATCTAACAATTTGGCAAATGAAATAAATGAATTGCCATTTATCATGCCTATTGTACCTCCTATCTGCGAAGGTCAAAGCCTAACGATTAAAAACCGAAATAGCTATCCTCTGTTTATAAAGGACCCAAATGATGTCATTTATGAGCTAAAAGGAACGGTAGAGACAGGTATCAATACAAACGTATCCGGATCGTACCAAATTGGTTTATTAAAAAATGGAGCATTTTCAGAAAAGGGCTCATTTGTTATCAAAGACGCTCCATCGGCAGATTTCGATTTTATAAATACGAATCAATTGTACCAAAATGGTCTTCCAACAACAGAGATAATTTCACACTCTATCGGAATTGATTTCGATTGGATCATCGACGTACAACCATTCACTGGTCGTGCAGTAGCACCTCACTTCTTCACGAAAGGCAAACACAAAGTCACTCTTGTTGTTGCAAATAGTAACGGATGTAAAGGAAGGATTGACAAAGACATAACAATCAGAAAGGACTACAATCTGATGGCAACAACAGCGTTCGATCCGAAAAGTTTGGACGTCAGAAACAATACATTCATGCCTCGAGCATTAATTGAACGAGAGGATTTGAATTTTACGCTAGTTATCGTTGACGCCAAGGATGGACATGTAATGTTCAAAACGTCTGACCCGAGTCATGGATGGGATGGTGTTGATCGTTCAACTGGTAGTGAACTTGACTACATGGATACCTTTATTTGGAAAGTTACCATAGAAAATTATGAAGTTGGTGAACGTCCTGCTTATGTGGGGTCAGCAGTCATTGTTCCAAGACAGAGATAAACAGCACAAATCAAATACCGCTGACCATTCATAAATGAGCACAAACAATTTTGTTACTCCCAAAAAATATCTGGGATTTTTTTGATCAATTGTTGTTGTTGTTCTTTTGCCGCTTTTATTCTTATTCCATCTAATTTTGACCCAGGGTACAAACTTTTATGATTTAATGTCATTTTGATCTGTTTGACCTTTTTAACAATGCTAAGTGTATGTTCAGAGAAAAGGAATTGACTGAAACTTTCCCATACATAGGCAACTGCGTCATCGCTTGGATGCACCAAATCATTTTTATAAAATCGATAATCTCTCAACTGGTCAATCACAATTTCATAGGATGGAAAATAAAAACCATGTCTACTGGACAGTTGATGGGTAAGCTCTATTAATCTTGACTTACTGCGGTTGTTTTCAACAAGTCCATCTTTGAAATGCCTGACAGGACTCACCGTAAAAACGACATTCAACTGTGGGTTGAGGCGTTTCAACTCCGTAAGTATCTCATTCCATCGCAGAGCCATAAGATCAACAGTGCTCAGTTTTTTATCGAATTGTGTATGAGGCATTTTATGACAATTCGCAACGATACCGAAATCTCGCTCGATATATCCCCAAGCTGAGCCAAAACTAACAATCAGTAATCTTGATTTTTTTAATGACTTAATTAGCTTATTTCTTGCTGTGGTTAAATGCTTCTCTAATTCAAACTCTGACCTTGCGAACAACTTACCAGAGGCCAACCAAGAAAAATACAAATCATCACGTTGAACAACTCCTATTTTATTTGGGGAAATTGCTTCATCAATTACATTTGCCACCGCTAATGGATGAAATAAAGTTCCAAATGGATTACTCAGAACTTTAAATCCAGAGGTTTCAAAATGCGAGGTCATTGTATCAGAAAAACAACTACCAAGCAGTACCACTTCATCTCCGTACTTTATATTAAGTGTGGATGTATCAATTTTAAAATCAAGTTGTAACTTCATGATAAAGAGGTGAAAAGTAAAACATAAATTACCCCATCATAAGGGCTTTCGCATTTGCTAGTGCTGCGTCATTAATTGTATCTCCACTCATCAAGCGTGCAACTTCTTCAAGACGTGCAGTCATATCCAATTCAACCACAGAACTCTGGGTTCTGCCGTTTACAACTGACTTTTCAACTGAAAGATGTTGCAATCCTAGAGCAGCAACTTGTGGCAAATGTGTAATCGCTATGACTTGCATCTCCTTTCCCATTTCTTTCAGAGTTGTGCCAATTTTTTGCGCAACATCACCTGAAACTCCAGTATCAATTTCATCAAATAAAATGGTCTGTAACTGAACATTTTGAGACATCAAACTCTGTAAAGCCAGCATCACTCTTGACAGCTCTCCTCCACTCGCAGCTTGATGAACAGGAACTGCTGCAACTCCAGAATTTGGAGAAAAGAAAATTTCTAGACTTGAAACTCCTGACCGCTTCAATTTGGTCAATTTAGTCAGTCGAAAATCGAGTACAGTGTTTTCTAATTTCAATCCATCCAGTGCTTTAATAATTTCAGATTCAATTTTAGGAATATTTTTCTTTCTTAGGTCATGCAAGCGCTCTGCCATCTTGAACAAATTCACCTCCTCGATATTTAACTCCGACTTTAATTTTGATATCGATTCTTCAAGCCTAGCGATACCATCTGTATTGGAGGACAAATCTTCCATCAAGTCAACCAAATCTTCTTGTGTATGCACACCATGTTTAAAAATAGCCTTATTATATGCATCTAATTTAGAAGTCAATACAATCAACTTCTGGGGATCGATAGTAATTTTCCCAGATTGTTCTTCTGCCTCACTTGAAATATCCTTCAATTCAATAAGCACACTGGATATGCGCTTATTCAACTCGTCCAATACTGGATCAAGAGTACTATTTTTTTGAAGGGTCTGACCAACTTGTCGCAATTGCTCGAGAACTCCACCTTCGGTCTCGAGAAGATTCACCAGCGATCCAAATGCTGCAATCAGTTCATCTGCATTTTCGAACTTATGCAAATCTCTTTGCATACTCTCATAATCTGTATTATCCAGGTTTAGCGCATGCAATTCAGATAACTGGAATGCATCGTAATCAATTTTGGATGCTGAATCCGATAAATGTTTTATTTGTTCATTGAGCAATTTCTGTTTTCTTTCAAAGCCCATATAGTTTACTTCAAATTCCTCTTGAAGCTGCAACGAATTAGAAAGCACATCCAATACCTTCAATTGAAAATCACGATCTTTTAGCTCTAATGTGTTGTATTGTGAATGAATATGAATCAATCCACTAGTGAATTCTTTAAGTGTGTTTAGTTGGACAGGTGTATCATTTATAAAGGCCCTTGAGCGACCTTGCTTATAGATTTCACGACGTACGATAGTTGTGTCAAAATAATCCAATTCATTGCGTTCGAAAAACAATCTCATATCAAATCCTGAAATATCAAGTTCGGCTTCAACAACTGATTTATCATTAAGTGTTCCAATCACCGAAAAATTTGCTCTACCGCCAAGAATGAGGTTGAGTGCATTTAGTAGAATGGACTTACCCGATCCTGTTTCCCCAGTAATAACTGTGAATCCTCCACTAAATTGAATATCAATTTGATCAATTAAAGCAAAGTTCTGTATAACTAAATTTCGAATCATTAATTTAGAATCTCCTGATATTTGGGAGAATTTGTAGGATCCAAGCGCTTAAGAAGCGCCACGATATCATTTTTTTCTTTCAGTTCAGCATCTTGATATAGATTTCTCAATTCTATGGATTTAGCTTGGATAAAGTTCGATAAGTTTAATGAATTTGGCCGGGTAGCAACCACTTTCACAAGCTTATTGAGCGCTGTGTAAATTGCACCTCTAGCTTTCACCTTGTCTTCATTCAGAGCATCTAAACCATTTCTGTGGTACTCATAATTACAAATACGCAAGGGTGAGAATAATTCATGTAAAATATTGTCAACGAGCCAATACCTGTTTCTTTTCCCTTGCTCGTTGGATCTCCATCCAGATGCACCAGAGGATTGCGCGTTTAAAACAATTTGTTGTGCCTCATTAAAGAATTTTGTTCCTCCTTTATTTGAGAAAGAATCATAATCCATACCAATCATAAAGTAGGCGTAAAAAGCCAATATTGAGGTCAGATTGTCTCTGTATTGATTCGGTGCGTATGATAAAATCGCATTTCGAGAAAAACTAAATGTAATGTCTTCATCGTTAAAGTTAAACAAAACAGTATTGTAATTTGAATTAAATGCTGGTCGGGACGATTGAACTTGTAAGGCTCCAGAAAAGGTGCCTTGAGCAGGAATTGAGCGAATTTGCAGTTGTAGATTGCAATTGATACGCTCCTCAATTGTAAATTGATCTTTCGTCCATTGGGTGTTGTTCATCATTTCATAAATGACTTGTTCAAGCTGCGATAATATTTCCTGTTCAACACTCGTGACTTCCAACTTACTGTCCGTAATGATTTTCACAGTACAATTTAATTCTTGCGAGTAAACAAATGTCGAACTACCAATTAAACAAACTATAAATGCGACTATTTTCATTTTTCCAAATACGTTTTCAAGTAAGATACTATATCTTTAGCAACCTCTGCCTTAGGTTTTAACTCAAATTCTTCTAAATTATTGTGGCTATCTAAGATACTAATTTTATTGGTGTCAACTCCAAAACCTGCCCCCTTATCTTGAAGCGTATTGAGTACAATGAAATCCAAATTTTTACTTATTAACTTTTTTCTACCATTCTCAAGCAAATCATTAGTTTCCAATGCAAAACCTACAAGCGTTTGTTGGTTTGACTTGTGATCTCCCGCCCATTTTAGAATATCTGGATTACGCACAAGATCAATACTCAGCTCTTCTTTGTTCTTTTTTATTTTTTTTATCTCTTGCTCTTTCGGTTTGTAATCAGCAACTGCAGCGGAAAAAATTCCAAAATCACTCATTGGCCAGAGTTTCTGTACTTCTTTGAACATTTGATCTGCCGTACTCACCTGAATCACCGCAATATCTCTGTTGCGCACTTTCTGCTGTGTAGGTCCCGATATAAGAATAACCTCCGCTCCCATAGATGATAGTTCATCAGCAATTCGATACCCCATCTTTCCACTCGAGTGATTGCCGATAAAACGTACAGGATCGAGTGCTTCAAAAGTAGGTCCGGCAGTTATCAAAACGCTTCTACGATCTAGTATTGCTTCAAACGCACGGTTTAAATGATACTCAATAGAAGCAAGTATGATTTCTGGTTCAGCCATTCTACCTTCGCCTTCTAATCCAGACGCCAAAGCTCCAGATTCAGCTGGAATCACATGGACACCGTCATTTTCCAATTGTTTCAAGTTTCTTTGAGTAGTAGCATGCGCATACATGTCAAGATCCATTGCAGGGGCAACAAGCGTTTTTGCACGCATTGAGAGATAGGTTGCCAAAAGAAGGTTATCACAGCTTCCATTGGCCATCTTACTTAATGTATTGGCTGTCAACGGAGCAATGATAAAAAGATCTGCCCAAAGTCCATATTCAACATGGTTATTCCACGTTCCATCATTCTTGTCCCAGAACTCAATACCTACTGGATTTTCTGATAGTGTGCTAACAACTACTGGACTTATAAAATCGGAAGAGGCAGGAGTCATAATACATTTGACTTCTGCCCCTGATTTTTTTAATAACCGTATTAGGAAAGCGATTTTGTATGCCGCAATACCCCCAGTTATACCAAGAAGGATGCGTTTACCTCGCATAATTTAATCTGTTAGACCATCCAAATCAGGATTTCTAGCATAAATTTTATCTTCCATTAGCTCTTGTATGGCCATCGCTACTGGCTTTGGAAGTCTTTCATAAAATCTAGAAATCTCAATTTGTTCTCTGTTCTCAAAAATCTCTTCAAGATTGTCTGTAGTTGAAGCGAATTCTTGTAACTTTTGCGTCAACTCTTCCTTCAAATCAACACTAAGTTGATTTGATCTTTTGGACATCATGACGATAGATTCATAGATGTTTCCTGTAGACGCTTCAATCTCAGAAGTATTTCTTGTAATTGTTGTCTTTTCTGCTGTGCTATTCTTAAAACTCATATCTCTATAGTACTTGAATTTTCAGTTATCTATTGTTCTTGACTTAAGTCGTCGTGATAAACCTTCAACGTTCTCACCTTTTCTGAAGTCGGAAACAGGGTTACAAAGGTATTATATCTTTCGATAGTTTCCTTAATTCTTGACGTTTTTTTGCTTTCAACACTATTTTTGGCGAGCAAATAAGAATTTTCTACCAATACAAAGTACACCTCCTCTTTAAACGTGGACATCGGATAATCATCTAAAAATGTAGTTGCCGAACTGACTGCAGCTCCATAACGGTTGGTTTTGTCGTAAAGTGCAACATCATTAAATGCCTTCCGTTCCAATTTACTTCGAAGTCCATCAATTATAGTGTTGCACGAATCAATGAATGTTGAAGACGGGTATTTATCAATGAACTGTTGTAAGTCATTAATTGCGAGTTCTGTTTCGGTTTGATCGAGTGGGGCCTGGGGTGAATTATTTACTGAACACATGGCACTTAAAAATAGTGACTCTTCAGCTTTCACACTGTAAGGAAAGCGCTGCCCAAACATTCCAAGATAGTATCCAGCCATGTAGTAATCATCCGAAAGATAATAGGCCTTTCCGATCCTAAAATATGACAACTCACCTTCACTAGTTTTTGGCATGCGCTGGTAAATTTGTTCATATAACGTAACAGATCTAAGTAAAACGTTGGAATTGATTACTTCTTTCTGATTCTTTTTGCCTTCATGCTTGATCTTCGGACTGGAGCCTCTCTGGTAATATTCATTGGCAAATGAAAGTTTCCGCTCATAGTCCTCGGATTTAACAACTTTGTTGTATTCAGAGCATGATGTTGACAAGGCCACGAAAGCAATAATTGAGATGATAAATGTATTTTTCATAGAATAAATGGTGCGACTATTTAATTTTACTCTCTGATACTTACGTCACAGTAATCAGAATATTGTGTTTATCGAATTCTAAGGTTCCTTCCAATCTGTAATATAGTCGTTGGACGAATACCATTGAGTTGACAAAGTCGTGAGACAGTAGTTCGATTGCGTGAAGCAATCGCCCCTAGTGTATCTCCTGATCTCACCCGGTAATACTTCCTGTTTGCCGAGGAGGTAGCAGAGCTAACTGAGGAATGGCCACCCGGTCGGAACAACCCTCTATGGACCAATAAATTTTCATCTCGAACTACTCCCTTTTTAAAATCAATAATTTTTTCAGCGTTCATCGGTATATCATAAAAGCGTACTTCAAAATGTAAATGCGAACCATACGAGTGTCCAGTATTTCCACCCAACCCAATCGGATCCCCTGGCTTCACTTCCTGATCAGGAACAACCAAATGCTTTTCTAAATGAGCATAAAATGTTTCTAATCCATTGTGGTGTCGAATAATCACTAGATTACCAAAGCCACTTTTATTGTATTTCGCATAGCGTATTTTACCTCCCCATGCAGCACGAACAGTATCCCCTGTTACTAAATCGATGTCAGTCCCATTGTGATTACGACCTCTTCTCCAACCAAAATGAGACGTCACCCTTCCTTCAACAGGCATATGAAAAAGTCCATCTAAACTGTCACTTTCATAATCCTCCAGACAAAGCCAAATGGTATCTTTTAGTTTGTTTACGTCATTGTGGAGGTTCGAAGTATAACAAACATCATGATCCCAAGATTGAACATAATTCAAATTTGAATCACAATCAACTTGATCATACATATATTGATTCATGATACCATCAAAATTGAGATCTTCTAGATAAGCCCATGTTCTATTTGCAAAAACAACCATATCTCCATTCGCTGTATGCAGCGTATCGATAATCTCTTTCTGCGAAAAAACAGAAGACATACTCATAGCACAACATATAATTAACAGAAATTTCATATTCTTATTTTTCTAACTTTTACCAATCCAGAATGAACCCATCTGCAAAAGTAAAAAATGTGTTTATTTATCTTCAATATCCATGACCCATATTCGATAAAGTAAATCTTCATTTGGTTTAACCAAATCCTTAAAGCCCTTAACGCCATAGGCTTCACTACTCGGAACGTGAACCAACATCAGATCAGACCTTTTCGCACCTAACAATGCCTTCTTTAGTCCAGGAGTCAATCCTTCATCTTTCCATTCATAAGAAATTGGGCGTCCAACATTTTCAGTATTGTAGTAGCGTGGATTTGATGTTGAGGATACCCAGCTATGAAAAATAATTTTTTTACCCTTATTGAACCTATTGGTATTTGCTAGTTCCTCCCTCATCAACCAAACCCGTGTTCCTCCTTCGAGCGTTCTCCCTGGCTCCTTCTTACTTAAACACTTAATATTCAGTATATTATTTGCATTTGGAGGGATTAATCCCTTTATCCCTTTTTCTCCTCTTGCCAATTCGGATGGAATAAAAATTTCAGCGTGATCCCCGACTCGCATTTCATTAAGTGCCAAGTCCCAACCTTCTGTTTGCATATTAAATCCAACCATAAACGGAAAGCTTTTGTGTTTCAAAAGATGATTTCCATCTACAATTTTCCCATCTTCTAGACTGACCTTGTAATCAATTTCAACCATATCACCATCCTGAATATCGACACCATTTCCATGCGTAAACCATTTGATTTCGATTCCATTCGTAAGCACCTTTTTATCAATAACAGGTGGTTCGGACTTGTCCGACTTCAAGGTATCGCTGCTTGTTTTCGACGATGGTGCCCCTACTACATCCTCTGAATTCTCAGTTGAGACATCTTTAACCGCTGAAATCTCACATGAAACAATTGAAAGGATTAAAGTAATTATTAGAATATTCCTCATTTCGTTTTTCCTAAAAGTGTCAAATCAATAACCAGTGTTCTTAATGGCGGAATTTTATTTAAATCCCCGAGCAAGCCATGCGCAATGTGACTTGGAATTATAAACTTTGCCCGATCTCCTGTGCTTAATAATTTAATAGCCTCCTGAAGCCCTGATTCGACCTCGCTTTGACCCACTAGAACTTCTTTGTATTCATCGTCAGCCGTTGCATAGCATTTCGTACCGTCTAACAGCTCAACGGAATATTCAACTTCGGCCACATCCCCTGAATATATAGAGTCACCTGAACTTGATTCGTAAATCCAATAGCGTAAACCACTTCCTGTTTTTTGCATCTGCCATTTCGGGCGCATCTCTAGATATAAATCAATATTTACTTCCTCTTTTTGAGCAATATTTTTATTCAACACAGAAGAATTTCTGTTATTCCAATTGCCCCCAGGGCTCACAAGTACTTCATCATCTGAACAGGATAAAAACGACATTCCAATTGATATGTAAAGCCACGCTCTCACTAAAAATAATTGATTAAAACCGATTTTAATTTTTCTATTGTTTCATCCATTTCTAAATAACTAACTCCTCCGGCTGCATACTTATGCCCTCCGCCGTCGAAGTGGTCGGATGCTATACCATTTACAGGTGCACCTTTGGATCTGAAAGACATTTTTACCGCTGAGTTAGTTTCTTTTAGGAATACTGCAGACTCAACACCTCGAACAGAAAGTGCGACATTTACGAGTCCTTCGGTATCGCCTTTTACGAAATTAAAACGCTCGAGTTCTTCCATTGTTAAGGATAAAATGGCGACTTTTCGTTCAGGAACAATTTCTAATTTTTCAGCAATGGCGTACCCTCTTAACTTGAGTTTGTCGATTCGGTTACCATCAAATGTTTCTTCATGGACCTTCGAATGATCCAAGCCAGTATTCAATAATTTCGCGACGATCTCATGCGTGCGAGGTGTAACTGAGTTGAATCGAAAAGAACCTGTGTCAGTCATTATGCCTAAATAAATTGGTTCTGCAACCAAAGAAGATATAAGGTGTAGGTTGTTCGAAGAATCGATCAACTCAAAGATCAATTGAGCCGTTGAACAAGAAGTTGGTTCCGAAACCGATATATCTGCGAAGTCTTCTGGGTTCAAATGATGATCGATCATAATCTTTTGTCCTGAAGCCTGATCAAATACTTCCCCCATACCATTACCAAGACGGCTTAGAGCATTGTAATCTAAAGAAAATAACAACTCAGCATTATTTATACACTCAATTACTTTAGTTTCATCTGTTTCGAAATCTAGAATCTTATCTCCTCTTTTTATCCATTCAATAAAATTTGGACAAGGATCAGGATGACACACGACAGCGTCAAAACCCAACGCTTTGATAAATCGCAATAAAGCCAAAGAACTTCCCATTGAATCACCATCTGGAGATCGATGACTCGTGATTACAATATTCTGAGCTGATTCGATTGCTCGAACTATATTTTTCGCTTCTTTCATTGTGTTAAAATTCGCAGTGTTTCAGCCTCAATCCTTGATCTTAATCCTCCGGAAACAGGATATAAAGGCTTTCTCATATGCGACTGAATAATTCCTTGTTTTTCAAGTGCAACTTTAACCCCCCCCGGATTGCCTTCCTCAAACAACATATCAATCATCGGAAGTAAATCGTAGTGTATTTGTTTCGCTGCGTCAACACTCATGTCCATTGAATAATGAATCATTTGCGCGAATTTTTTTGGAAATGCATTTGCAACAACAGATATAACTCCCTCAACACCTATACTCATTAATGGCATCGTTATCGCGTCATCTCCAGAAAGAACACCGAAATCCTCCCCCTTGTGCATTATAATTTCCATAATTTGACCAAAATCACCTGACGCCTCTTTCATCGCAACGATATTTTCGATTTTTGAGAGTTCCAGTGTAGTTGACGCCAAAACATTTGATCCTGTTCTACTAGGAACATTGTAAAGAACAATAGGTAGTGAAGTGCAAGACGCAATGTGTTTATAATGTGCTATAATTCCCTGCTGGGTGGGCTTATTGTAGTATGGAGAAACAGATAAAATACCGTCCAATCCATCGGTCGGCAGATTCTGAAGAAGTGTTCCGACCTCTGAAGTATTGTTCCCACCAACACCGAAAATAATTTTAAGCCTTCCTCTATTTTCCTCTTGAACTACTTGAAGCACCTTCAATTTCTCATCTTTCGATAAAGTCGGTGCTTCACCTGTTGTTCCTTGTACAACAAGAAAATCAATTCCATTATCAATTTGGTAATTGACTAAATTTCGCAGCCCAACAAAATCAATTGATAGGTCTGCGTTAAACGGGGTGACAAGAGCAACACCTGCTCCAACAAACGGATTCTTCATCTAGTTTCGTATTTTTTGCAAGGTTTCTTTGGCAAAGTTAAGCAATTGCAGAGGAGAACTTGATTCACTGTTCATATTAATCGTTAAAAATTCGAGATTCGAATTCACTCCTACGGCCGTATTCCTTTTGACCTTTCTCGTTAATCTTGATATCTTCCTGTTGGTATGCCCAATCACAATTAACATATCGTAATATTCACTTAGTACCTTTGATACGCGATCATTTTTAAGTCGGCCAATGAAACTTATATCTTTGTTCGATACATAAGTAACAGAGTGAATTTCTGTCAATCGTTTCATTTCAGTCTTCGAGTTCACAATAGCGAGAATATTCGAACGATTAATATTCACCCCCGAAGACTTCATTCCTTCACGGAATTCATTTACCTGATCTATTGAGGAATATTCAACAATCAACAGCATTTTATTTGTATTATCCCAAAGACTCATATGTCTAACATTTTAATAAAGTCATCTTCCATGAGAATACGAATTCCCAGATCAGTAGCTTTTTTAAGTTTAGATGGCCCCATTTTGTCACCAGCAATCACATAAGATGTTTTTTTGGAGATAGAACCTACATTTTTACCTCCATTCATCTCAATTAAATCTTTTAATTCAGTCCTCGAAAACGCTTTAAAAACACCTGAAACGACAAAAGACGCTCCATTTAAACGATCGGAATGTCCTTCTTCCTCAATAATTTCGAATTTCAATCCAGCTGATTTTAATCGATCAATAAGTTCTTGGTTGGCAGGATTTTTGAAAAAGACAACAATGGAATTGGCTATTCGCTCTCCAATTTCATCAATTCGTATTAGTTCATCAAAAGTTGCTTTACATAGTGCATCAATATTCTTTAAAGTTTTTGCAAGTTTCTTCGCCACTGTCTCCCCAACAAAACGAATTCCAAGTCCAAACAAAACACGTTCAAACGGAATCTCTTTAGATTCGCGAATACCTTGAACAAGATTGTTCGCACTCTTATCTGCCATTCGGTCAATTTTAACTACTTGATGAAAGGTTAAATCATATAAATCAGCAACGTTTCGAACTAATGAGGCATCAAAAAGAGCATCTACTGTTTCTGCACCCAAGCCATCGATATTAAGTGCCTTGCGACCAATAAAATGCTCTATTTTTCCTTTAATTTGAGGAGGACAATTCAATGAATTCAAACAATAATGTTGCGCTTCTCCATCCTCCCGATCCAACTGTGAATTGCATTCGAGACAATTTGAAATAAAAATAACTTTCTCAGCATTTTCAATCCTATTGCTTGTATTTACACCAACAATTTTTGGGATAATTTCTCCTCCCTTTTCCACATATACTGTATCACCAAGGTACAAATCCAATTTTTCAATTTGATCTGAGTTGTGTAATGATGCCCTTTTCACAGTCGTGCCCCCCAAAGTAACTGGCTTCAAATTCGCAACTGGGGTAATTGCACCTGTACGACCGACTTGAAAAACCACAGACTCTAAAATCGTTTCCACGCGTTCAGCTTTGAACTTGTATGCAATTGCCCAACGAGGCGACTTTGCAGTAAATCCGAGTTCCTCTTGTTGATCGTAGTCGTTGACCTTTATAACCACTCCATCAATTTCAAAAGGGAGCTTTGAGCGTTCTCTATCCCAATAGGCAATGAAGTCCATAACCCCCTCAATTGAACTTGTTTTCTCGATATATCTATTTGATGCTTTTGGAGTTTTAAACCCCCAATTTCCAGCAACTTGAACTGTTTCATAATGTCCAACTGCCGCATCTGCGCCATAAATACCGTATAGAAAGCAATCCAAACCGCGTTTTGCAACAATCTTGGAGTCTTGCATTTTTAGCGTTCCGGAGGCTGTATTTCTTGGATTTGCAAACTCAGGCTCACCTAAATCAATTCGAGCTTTGTTCAATTGATCGAAATTGGCAAGTGGAAAAAATATCTCTCCACGTATTTCAAAATCAAGTGGAAAATCACCTTTCAATTGAAGAGGGATTGTTTTTATGGTTTTTACATTACTTGTTACATTCTCCCCCTGAGAGCCATCGCCTCTGGTCACTGCCTGCTCCAGTACACCATCAATATATTGAATTCCAATAGCCACTCCATCATACTTCAACTCACAAACAAACTCCAATTGCGCTTCAGATAGTTTTGATATTCTTAAAACCCAATCTCGTATTTCTTCTTCTGAATACGTATTTGACAGGGATAACATCGGATACTTGTGGACAACAGAATCAAATTTCTTGGTGATATCACCACCAACTCTTTTGGTCGGAGAATTTTTTGATGCATACTGAGGGAATTGCTTTTCCAGTTCTTGTAACTTTTTAAGCAATGTATCAAAGTCAAAATCAGAAATCTCCTGTTTTGATTCAATGTAATATAGGTGATTGTGATAAGTGAGTTCTTTCGTTAGTCGCTCAATTTCAATCTTAGCCTCATTGGGTTTCATTTGGTAAAGTTACGGTTCGCGCCTTCACCATTCGCGTCTTCCCTTGTAAATCTTTCCTCAGTTCAATGTTAACAAACCCAAACGATTTTAGCAGTACTTCTATTTGAGCACCAAAATCTTCATGTATTTCAAAATACAAAGCCCCTCCACTTCTCAAATAGAGCTTGGCTTTTTCTGCAATTTCACGATAAAATAGCAAAGGATCGCTATCATCGACAAATAGTGCAATTCCTGGCTCATAATCGAGAACATTCTTTGACATATCCGACATCTCTTTTACCGGGATGTATGGAGGATTTGAAACCCAGACATCAAAAGAAGCTTTATTCATTTTGCGGTAAGTGATAGGGTCCAATACATCCGCCTCGAAGACATCAACATCTAATTGAGTCCGCAAACCATTCTCACGAATCAAGGAACAAGCCTGCACTGAATGTTCTAAAGCAATAATCTTCGCACGTGTAAATTTCGACTTCAATGAAAACGCAATGCAACCTGAACCGGAACAAACATCTATAATATTCAATTCTTCATTGCTATTAAAATCATGACCAATCCAATGAACAAGTTCCTCTGTTTCTGGTCTTGGAATCAACGCTCTCGAATCAACCGTTAAACGCAAATTATAAAATTCAACTTCTCCGAGAACATACTGAAAAGGCTCTTGATCTCGCAGACGATTTAGAGCAGTTCGAAAAAACAACAGGTCGGATTCGGAAAATTTCAAATTTGAACTTGAAATATAGTCTAAATCACTTATTTTTAATAATTTAACAGTTAAAAGTTTAACTATTTGTTTAATTTCTCTTTCGGAGTACAAACTCGATAATTCCTTATGGAAGTAGTCCTTAATGCCTCTTAATGAATTTGATTGCACAAACATCTAATCGGCGCTGTTAACTCCAAAATAATAGGTGTAACCAAAACCAACAAAAAAGAACTGTGTGGAGGCAGCCAATTCGGATGCATTATAATTAAGGTTTGAATCCAAACCCAATTCTGTTGGTCGAAAACCATAATTCTGAATGGTATATCCGATATTTAAACGGTATGAATTTCGTCTATCAGCGGCTAGGATCAATCCTAGGGTTGGCTCAATTAAAATTGCGCCATTTCTAACAGGGCTTATACCCAAAGCCTTATTTATATCTGATACAAAGAAATTCTCATTATATCCGAATTTAATTCCAACGTCTAATGCAAACTGCTCATTGTAAAATTTATCAAAACCAAATTTCACAAATGCACCAGAACTATGGATCCCCCCTTGAATGATCTCACTAACCGAAAATTCATCAATCACAAAATATGTATATTTCGCACCAACACCCACATTAAAATGAGATGGGAATGAGTGTTGGAGGTATACATTTGACGTTACCAAACCTTGCATTATTGCCTTGAAGGGCATGTTTGCAGCCGCAACTGGCAACCCCAATTCTACGTTAAACGTATACTTAGGGCTTATTGTTTGCGCCTGAATAGAATGAGAAATTCCAATGACAAACACAATGTATGAAATAGACTTTCGTATGCTCATAATTACAAACGTACCAATTAAATTTGATTGGAAGCAATACAACCAATAACATCACTATTTTTGCCCTGTGAATAGAGGCGCGTTATATATGTTAGTTTCCGGGTTGTGTTTTATAATGGTAAACACTTTTGTCAAACTTCTCGGACCACAAGAAGTTGAAGGTTTTAAAGATCTGCAGCACTACCCGGCTCATGAATTGGTTCTAGCAAGATCTATTGTCTCAGTAATCATCAGTTTTTTAGTCATTAAGAAAAAGAAAATACCAATTTTCGGCAACAACATTCCATGGTTAATCATTCGTGGACTTTCGGGAATGGTTGCGCTAACAATATTTTTTTCAACCTTACATTATCTTCCAATGGCTATTGCCGTTGCCGTGCAATACCTTGCCCCTATTTTCACTATCATTTTCGCCATGGTCATCCTAAGAGAGCGCGTAAAGCTTATACAATGGGGGTTCATCGCCCTTTCATTTCTTGGTGTAATTCTGATTTTATTCAGTCGAAATGAGACAACCAATGGCGAAATATCACTTTTCTGGCTTGGATTGGGCATCATATCCGCGACACTTTCTGGATTGGCATACACCGCGATAATGAAATTAAAAGAGACTGATGAACCAATTACAATCGTATTTTACTTCCCAATGGTTTCAATTCCTTTTATGATCATTTTGTGTTTTTTTGAATTTACAATTCCTCAAGGAATCGAATGGTTGTATTTATTGTTGATTGGCATATTTACTCAACTCGCACAAATTGCCCTAACCAAGGCGTTGCACTCAGGAAGTGCGGCAAAAATAATTCCAATACAATATCTTGGTGCCATCTATGCATTCTTGATCGGTTACTTCATTTTTATGGAATCTATAAGCGGAGTAATTGTCCTTGGAATTGTATTGGTTATTTCCGGTGTAACATCAAATGCAATTGTAAGAAAATCATAAAAACATTATTTCGTAATTTTAAACCATGAGTCCAAAAATAGAGAGAGAAAAAATTGCCAACTTTGGAAACCTTGATCTTCTTGCAAAACAAGTCGTTGAAGGATTTATTACCGGACTTCACAAAAGTCCATTTCATGGTTTTTCTGTCGAATTTGCTGAGCACAGAATCTACAACAAAGGAGAATCAACAAAACATATTGATTGGAAACTTTTCGGTAGAACTGAAAAATTATTTACTAAGAAATACGAAGAAGAAACAAATCTACGCTGTCAAATCGTGATTGACTGCTCAAGCTCAATGCTTTTTCCTGTTGGAGCTCAGCAGACAAAACTGAGTTTTTCGGTTTACGCAGCTGCATCAATTATTGAACTGTTAAAACGACAGAGAGATGCAGTTGGCGTTTCATTATTTACTGATAAAATTGACCTCCATACACCAACAAAATCTTCTATTCGTCACCATCGCTATCTGTACAGTGAATTGGAGAAACACTTGATTCAATTCAAAAAGAATGAATACAAAACAACTTCAACGGCCCAAACACTCCACGATATCGCAGAGTTGAGCCATCAAAGAAGCCTTATTGTAATCTTCTCTGACTTTTTAGAAAATCCAGATAATATTGAAGACTTTTTTCAAGCCTTACAGCACCTCAAACACAACAAGCATGAGGTTATTGTCTTTCATACCATTGACAAATTGCGTGAAGTAGATTTT
>Ga0228619_1000278_pt1 | contig 23786 bp, 23 predicted proteins | sample 22DmetaG_FD_190065 | JGI IMG/M metagenome (GOLD analysis project Ga0228619, IMG submission 190065) | Seawater microbial communities from Monterey Bay, California, United States - 22D | ecosystem: Environmental > Aquatic > Marine > Coastal | place: USA: California | collected 2016-10-12 | reverse complement strand
TTCCGTTTTTAGCAGGACAAACAACCACTGTTACTAATATGGGAATTATTTATACTTCATCACCTATATTTATAATTCTGATTTCAGCATTTTTTTTTAATGAAAAAGTAAGTTTTACAAAAATTATAGGTCTTATTTCTTGTTTAATAGGAGTATTTGCAATTATTATAAAAGGTGATTTTAATTTATTATTAAATCTAAGCTTTACAATTGGTGATTTATGGATGTTGGCTTCTGCTATTGGCTGGGCTCTTTATTCTATTTATCTTTTTTATTGGAAATCTGAATTACCTATTTTTCAAAGGTTCACACTAGTAGCATTTTTTGGAGCAATCAGCTTATTTCCCTTTTATATAATCGAAGAAGTAGTCGTTCAGAGAACCATGTTTAACTTACACTTTTTATTGTGGGTTTTGTTTGCTGCGATATCACCTGGTATTATAGCCTTTACTCTTTATACAATGGCTCAAAAAAACCTTGGAGCATCTTTAACTGGTTTTACACTTTATATTTTTACAATATACGCTGCAATTTATGGGTTTATTTTGTTTGATGAGAAACTGGAATCTTATCATTATATAGGAACAATTTTAGTGTTCTTTGGTGTTTATTTAGCTAAAAAAAATTATGAAACTAAAACGTAGGAATTTTTTTTTGGAATTTATTATTGGAATAGTTGTTGTATATTTATCTGTATTAATTCTGCTTTTTATTTTTCAACGAAATTTAATGTACCATCCTCTAGAGAATAATTACTCTGGAGATAAATTAAAAGTTGAAGTAGAAAAAGTTAATATTGTAACTTCAGATAATTTAAACCTATTAGGTTGGTTACACAAAAAAGATTTCAATAAATTTAAGACAATTGTTTATTTCCATGGCAATGCCGGAACTCTAGAAAATAGAATTCATAAATTAAATCATTTTAAAGATATGAATGTTAATTTTTTAATAATAGCTTGGCGAGGTTTTAGTGGCAATAAGGGAAAACCCTCTGAAAAAGGACTTTATATAGATGCAAGCAGTGCAATTTTGTGGCTTAAAAAATTAGGTTTAAAAGAGAATGATATAATACTTTATGGAGAGTCTCTTGGAACTGGCGTTGCAACTGAGATAGCACAGAGTAATAATTATGCTGGATTGGTACTCGAAACTCCTTTCACATCAATGGTAGAAGCTGCAAAAAACTTTTATCCATATATCCCAGTCTCTATTTTATTAAGAGATAGGTATGACAACAAAAATAAGATTAAAAATATTAATATTCCAGTTTTAGTAATGCACGGTGAGATAGATCAAATCGTACCTTTTTGGATGGGTAAAAAAATATATGAAATAGCTAATCAACCTAAGTATTCTTATTTTACAAAATATGACGATCATATGATGGAATATGATGAAAATCTTGTATTTACATTAAAGAAATTTATTGAAAGTTTAAATTAAGCCACATTCTAAACAAATATAGTCCAAAATTTTTTAAGAAACTTAGATGTGAAAAAAATATTTTTGATTTTTAATATTTTATTGTTTTTTACAAATTTTGTATTCGCTCAAGATAATAAATCAGCATTTAATAGTCTATTTCATATAGATCAAATGAATTCACATAATAAAAATTTCGCTCTTTATTTTAAGACAAGGGACAAAGCAATCTTGGCAAGAGGTGAAAATAATAACTATATAAATGATTTCCCTAAAGACCTCTATATTTATGATTATAAAACAAAGAATTCTTCTCCACTTATTTCTTATGAATGGTTCCCAACTAGAGCAAAATATTTTCTTGAAGAATATGATTTCCCAGTTTTTCCTGATGATTTTGCTTATTATTTATTGAAAGATAATAAAACATTGGTGATGATTAGTGTTGTTAAAAGTTTAAATGCTAATTTTAAATTTGATATTAGTAAAAAAAAATTAGAACTTTATCCAAAGAATGGAAAATTCGATTTTATTATTTCATCTATCGCCAAGAATTGTGGCCACGATAATTTTAATGAGAATTATAAGTGTAGTTTCTATAAGCCTTTGATATCAAGCACATTAATCAACTAATTTGTGTAAAAGCATTAGCAAATTTTTCAGCTTCAAAAATTTGAAGATCATCTTCTTTTTCTCCTAATCCTAGAGCAATAATTGGAAGTTTGTATTTTTTAGCAACAGCTAAAAGTATTCCTCCTTTTGCAGTTCCATCTAATTTTGTCATTATTAATCCTGTTATTGGAATGATTTTATTAAATTCTTCGACTTGGTTAATTACATTTTGGCCTGAAGTAGCATCTAAAACTAAAATTACATCATGTGGTGCTTCCGGATCTATTTTTTTTGTTACATTTGCAATTTTTTTATACTCTTCCATTAAGTTTTTTTTATTTTGTAATCTTCCAGCAGTATCAATTAAAACTTGATTAAAGTTATTAGCAATCGCATCTTCAATAGCTTTATAAGCAACAGAGGCAGGGTCTGCACCTTGCGTGGATTTTGTTATTTCAACTTCTACTTTATTTGCCCAATTTTCTAATTGTTCAATAGCTGCAGCTCTAAAAGTATCTGATGCTGCGAGCATAACTTTATTTCCATTTGCCTTTAATATTTTGCTAATTTTTCCAATGGTTGTTGTTTTTCCAACTCCATTAACACCTGAAACTAATGTAGCATTAATTTTTTCTTTTTTCTGAAAAAAAGAATTATTCTCAAGAGGTTTCATCAAAGATATAATATACTCCTTCAAAATAGCATTTATCTCTTCGCTAATATCTTTCTTTGGATCAATTTTACTATCTGAAATTATTTCTTTAATTTCAGATGCAGCAACAACCCCAACATCAGATTGAATTAAGTATTCTTCTATTCTATCTAAAGTTTTGTCATCTATTTCTTTTTTTACAACTATATCTCTTAAGCCAGATGTGAAAGCTGTTGCACTTTTTTTAAAACCAGATTTAAATTTATCAAAAATTCCCATTAAATATTAATCTCTATATTTTTAATATCTGAGACAGGCCCCTTCATATGAATACTATTGTTTTGATCAATTGATATTGACAGCTTTCCTAATTCAAATTCAATATCAGTTTTTTTATCTACTAATCCATTTATATTTGCAGCCACAACGGTTGCACATGCAGCGGTTCCACAAGCTTTTGTAAGTCCAGCACCCCTTTCCCAAACCTTAATTCTAATTAATTTTCTACTAATAACTTTTGCAAGAGTTACATTACATTTTTCTGGAAAATAATTGTGATTTTCTATTTGAGGTCCTATCTCTTTTAAATCATAGTCTTCAATATTATCCACAAAGAAAACTACATGAGGATTTCCTACATTTACAGAAGTTCCACCAATATGTTCAATGTTATTTTTGTCAATAATTTTAATATTTAAATTTTTTGTATCCAGATTTTTATTTAATGGAATTTCATTCCAATTAGTTTTTGGAATTCCAATTTCTGTTTCTACTAAATTGTTGCCTAGAATCTTTGATTTCAGTGCACCAGAAGAGGTCCAAAGTATAATTTCTTTATCACTATTTTCTTTCGATATAAGATCAGCAACACATCTAGTACCATTCCCACATGCGCCTGAAATACTTCCATCTGAATTATAGAATTCTAATCCAGCGTCTTTCTTGTCGCTTTTTTGGATATATATTAGTTGGTCACAACCAATAAAACTACGATCACATATCTTAATAATCTGATCTTTAGTTAGATTATAATTATGATTTCTCTGATCAATAATTACAAAATCATTGCCCAAACCATCCATTTTAAAAGCTTTAATATCCATACATAGATATTTAACTTATTTATTGACTTTTTGAACCTCTATTATAGGTTGTCTCCGTTTCCGCAAAAACATTAACTTTGCGGTGTCTTTGGAAACAAAGAGATCGACACTAGTCAGCGAGGCTTCGCCCACTAGTGCGGTTACTGCTGTGTGTAATAAATATGTTTGAAAATTTAACAAGTAAATTCGAAGAAATTTTTTCTTCTTTAAAAAAAGCCCCCTCACTTGATGAAGGTCAAGTAGATGAGGGATTAAGAGGTATTAGACAAGCTTTGTTAGAAGCGGACGTTACTTTAGAAGTAGCAAAAGATTTTATAGAAAAAGTAAAACCCAAAGTCCTAGGCCAAGAGATTATTAGATCAACCTCTCCTGGGGACATGGTCGTAAAAATTGTTTATGATGAATTAGTTAATCTTTTAGGTGGATCAAATAATGAGATAAATCTTAGTGCCGTACCACCAGTTCCAATGATGCTTGTTGGATTACAGGGTTCAGGTAAAACAACAACTACAGCCAAATTAGCTAAATATTTAGAAGCCAATAAAAAGAAAAAAGTAATGATGGTCAGTCTTGATATTTATAGACCTGCCGCACAAGAGCAGTTGAAATCACTTGGAGAACAAAACAATATCTTAACTCTGCCTATTATTGAAGGCCAACAACCAACAGATATTTGTCAAAGAGCAATTAGTGCAGCAAATTTAAATGGAGCTGAGATTATTTTATTTGATACTGCAGGTAGAACTCAAATTGACTTACAAATGATGAGTGAAATTAAGCAAATTGAAAGTGTAATAAATCCTACAGAAACATTTTTAGTTGCAGATTCTTTAACAGGACAAGTAGCCGCATCAGTCGCCAAAGAATTTAAAAATACTGTGAATCTATCAGGGATAATTTTAACCAGGGCAGATGGAGATGCAAGAGGTGGTGCAGCCGTTAGTATGAAATATGTTTCTGATGTTCCAATTAAATTTTTAGGTATAGGTGAAAAAATAGATAATCTTGAGGTATTTCATCCTGACAGAATAGCAAACAGAATTCTTGGGATGGGAGACATTGTATCTCTTGTAGAAAAAGCTGCACAAGACTTAGGTGAAGAGAATTTAAAAAAAGCAGAGGAAAATTTAAAAAAAGGGCAATTTTCTATGCAAGATTATTTAACTCAGTTAAGACAAATGAAAAAAATGGGTGGTATTGAAGGAATAATGTCTTTTATGCCTGGAGTTTCAAAAATGAAATCTCAAATGGATTCAGCAGGAATCGATGAGAGTATTATCACTAAAAACGAAGCTATCATTTTGTCGATGACCAAAAAAGAAAGAGAGAACCCAAAACTTATTGATGGGTCAAGAAAAAAAAGAATTGCTAATGGCTCTGGCACAGATCCAGCCACTATCAATAAATTGCTGAAGCAATTTAAAATGATGTCTGAAATGATGAAGAAGATGTCTAAAGGAAATCTGAAAGGTATGTCTGATAAAGGAATACCGCCAGAGCTATTTAATCAATTAAAATAATAAAAAGGAGAACAAATGTTAAAACTAAGACTATCAAGAGGTGGAACGAAGAAAAGACCTGTTTACAAAGTTGTTGTAGCAGACAGTCGATTTGCAAGAGATGGAAGATTTATTGAGAAAGTGGGATTTTTTAACCCTCTTTTACCTAAAGAAAAAAAGGAAAGAGTTGGTCTTGAAGCTGAAAGAATTAAATATTGGTTAGGTCAAGGTGCTCAACCAACAACAAGAGTTGCAAGAATTTTAGGTGAAAATGAATTAATGCCAATGCCTGCAAATGGAAATAATCCACAAAAAGCAGTTCCTAAAAAAGAAAGAAAAAAAGAAGGTGAGGAAACTCCAGCAGCTCCTAAAGCAGAAGCAGCACCAGCAGCAGAAGCTCCTAAAGCAGAAGCAGCACCAGCAGCAGAAGCTCCTAAAGCAGAAGCAGCACCAGCAGCAGAAGCTCCTAAAGCAGAAGCAGCACCAGCAGCAGAAGCTCCTAAAGAGGAAAAAAAATAATTTAGATATTATTTATGTGGCAAGCTCAAGTGTTTACACTTTATCCAGAAATTTTTCCTGGGCCTTTATCAAAAGGCCTATATGGAAAAGCTTTATCTAAAAAGCTATGGAACTTAAATATTGTAAACATCAGAGATGCAGCTGAAGATAAACACAAAACGGTTGATGATACCCCTTACGGAGGTGGCTCTGGGATGCTTTTAAAAGCAGATGTCTTAGCAAAATCTTTAGATCAGAATAAGATACAAGGTGAGAGAGTGATCTATTTGTCGCCTAAAGGAAAAAAATTTGATCAAAAATATGCTCAAGAATTATCAAACGAAAAATCAGTGTCTTTTATTTGTGGACATTTTGAAGGCGTTGATGAAAGAGTACTTACTACTAGAAATATAGAAGAAGTAAGCGTTGGAGATTATATCTTGTCTGGAGGTGAAACAGCAGCATTTGTTGTGATGGATAGTATATTGAGACTTTTGCCTGGAGTTTTGGGAAATGAAAATTCTAAATCCGACGAGAGTTTTGAAAATGGATTATTGGAGTATCCACAGTATACAAAACCTCAAATTTGGGAAGAAAAAGGTGTCCCAGAGGTCTTATTATCAGGGGATCACAGTAAAATTAAAGACTGGCGTTTATCTCAATCAGAGGCTATAACACGCGTCCGAAGACCAGATTTATGGCAAAAATATAAGAAGAATTAACTTGATAAACATTGATATGAAAACAATTGAAGAAATAAACCAACATAACGTAAAAAAAATATTATCAGAGAAAAAAATTCCAGATTTCTATCCTGGAGATGTTGTAAAAGTTGGTGTTAGAATTACTGAGGGTAAAAAAGAAAGAATCCAGTACTTCGAAGGTGTTTGTATTGCTAAAAAAAGTAGAGATTTAAATTCATCATTTACAGTTAGAAAAATTTCTTTTGGAGAAGGTGTAGAGAGAACTTTTCCATTATATGGAACACTAATAGATACAATTAAAGTAATAAGATCAGGAAAAGTAAGAAGAGCAAAATTATACTACTTAAGAGACAGAACTGGTAAATCAGCAAGAATTGCAGAGAAGATAAGAAAAAAAATTGGAATAGATGTTGATGTTAAACCAGAAACAGTAACTGAAGAGAATGTAGCGCCAGCAGCAGAGGCTCCAAAAGAAGTAGCGCCAGCAGCAGAGGCTCCAAAAGAAGTAGCGCCAGCAGCAGAGGCTCCAAAAGAAGAACAAAAATCAGAAAGCCCTTCAGAAAAAAAATAATTTTTTTTTCAATGTCCACTACTCTTTACGATAAAATTTGGAATGATCACTTGGTTGATCAACAAGATGATGGTACAGCGTTATTATTTGTAGATAGACATCTAGTTCATGAGGTTACAAGTCCACAAGCTTTTGAAGGTTTAAGAAATTCAAATAGAAAAGTTAGACACCCTAATTTAACTTTAGCTGTAGCTGATCATAATGTACCTACAACAGATAGAACAAAAGGAATAGCGGATGCAGAGTCAAAAATACAAGTTGATACATTAGAGGCTAATTGTAAAGAATTTGGTGTTCAGCTTTTTGGAATGAACGACAAACGTCAAGGGATAGTTCATATAATAGGACCTGAACAAGGTTTTACTCAACCTGGAACAGTAATAGTTTGCGGCGATAGTCATACAGCAACACATGGTGCTTTTGGTTCTTTAGCATTTGGTATTGGAACATCAGAGGTTGAACATGTATTAGCAACACAAACACTAGTTCAAAAGAAAGCAAAAAATTTTAGAATAAATGTTAATGGTCAATTACCTCTAGGAGTAACATCAAAAGATGTAATACTTCAAATTATTGGAAAAATAGGAACAGCTGGTGGAACAGGTTCTGTCATAGAATATGCTGGTGATTTAATTAGATCTTTGAGTGTTGAGCAAAGAATGACCATTTGCAATATGACAATAGAAGGTGGAGCAAGAGCAGGCTTAATAGCACCAGATGAAAAAATATTTAATTATTTAAAAGGAAAACCTATGTCTCCAAAAGGAGATAATTGGGATAAAGCTTTAAATTATTGGAACACTCTTAAAACTGATGCAGATGCAAGTTTTGATCAAGAGTTAAATTTAAATGCGAATGAAATCTTACCAATGATTACTTGGGGGACTTCTCCTCAAGATGTAATTACAATAGATGATAAAGTTCCAAATCCTCAAAGTGAAAGTGATGAGGATAAAAAGAACTCTATTGAAAGAGCTTTAAAATATATGGGTTTAAAACCAAATATGGCAGCCAAAGATATTAAAATAGATAAGGTATTTATTGGAAGTTGTACAAATGGCAGAATAGAAGACCTAAGAGAAGCAGCTAAAATTCTAAAAGATAAAAAAATATCCTCACATGTAAATGCAATGGTTGTTCCAGGCTCTGGTTTAGTAAAAGAGCAAGCTGAACAAGAAGGTCTAGATAAAATATTTGTTAATTCTGGTTTTGAATGGAGAGAACCAGGTTGCTCAATGTGTTTAGCAATGAATGCTGATAAATTAAAACCTGAAGAAAGATGTGCTTCGACTTCAAACAGAAATTTTGAAGGACGACAAGGAAGAGGTGGCAGAACTCATTTAGTTAGTCCTGGTATGGCAGCAGCAGCAGCAATATCTGGAAGCCTAGATGATGTGAGGAAGTATCAAAACTAATGCAAAAATTTAATACATTAAAAAGTGTGCCAGCATATTTACCTATAGTAAATATTGATACAGACATGATCATTCCAAAACAATTTTTAAAGACAATTAAAAGAACTGGACTTGGAAAAAATTTATTCTTTGAAATGAGATATGATGATCAAGGTAAAGAAATCAGTGACTTTGTTTTAAATCAAAACCCTTACAATAATTCAAAAATTTTAATTGCAGGTAAAAATTTTGGATGTGGTTCTTCTAGAGAGCACGCACCTTGGGCTTTATTGGATTTTGGGATAACGTGTGTAATTAGTTCTAGTTATGCAGATATATTTTACAGTAATTGTTTTAAAAATGGAATTTTACCCATAATTCTAGAAGAAGAAAAAATTAAAGAATTATCAGAATATGCAAATAGAAAAGAAGAAATTTCAGTTGATTTAAATGATGAAAAAATATTTTATGGAAATAACGAAATTAAGTTTGATGTAGATCCATTTAAGAAAAAATGTTTACTTGAAGGACTAGACGATATTGCTCTATCTTTAAAAAAGTCAGATAAAATTAAAAATTTTGAGACAAATCTAAAAGATAAAAAACCATGGATTTTTAATGATTAAAGTTAAAAAAAGAAAAATACTTTTATTACCAGGTGATGGTATTGGCCCAGAAGTTATTGCAGAAGTAAAAAAAATTATTAATTGGTTTAATGATAACAAATCTTTAGATTTTGAAATAGATGAAGATTTAGCTGGTGGTTGTTCGTATGACAAACATGGGACACCTATAACTGATGAAGTATTTTATAAAGCTTTAGAAAGTGAAGTGGTTATGCTTGGTGCTGTTGGAGGTCCTAAGTGGGATAATTTAGAATTTTCAAAAAAACCTGAAAGAGCATTATTAAAACTTAGAAAAGAATTAAAATTATTTGCTAATTTGAGACCTGCTATTTGTTTTGAACAATTAGTTGATGCATCCACATTGAAGCCAGAAATTGTATCAGGCTTGGATATAATGATAGTAAGAGAATTGACAGGTGGAATATATTTTGGTGAGCCAAGAGGAATTAAACCAATTGATAATGGTGAGAGAAAAGGAATTAATACTCATACATATACAACTAGTGAAATTACAAGGGTAGCAAGAGTTGCCTTTGATTTAGCCAAAAAAAGATCAAACAAAGTTACATCATGTGAAAAATCAAATGTTATGGAGGCTGGACAACTTTGGAAAGAAGAAGTTCAAGAACTTCATGATAAAGAGTATAAAGATGTAGAGTTAAGCCATATGCTTGCTGATAATTGTGCAATGCAGCTTTTGAGAAACCCAAAACAATTTGATGTGATAGTAACTGATAATCTATTTGGAGATATGTTATCAGATCAAGCTTCAATGCTTACAGGTTCTTTAGGGCTTCTGCCATCTGCATCATTAGGTGCAAAAAATAAAGATGGTGAAATGAGAGCTATGTATGAACCTATTCATGGATCAGCACCAGATATTGCAGGTAAAGGAATAGCCAATCCGATTGCATCCATATTAAGCTTTGCAATGGCCCTTAGATATTCATTAGATCTTGATAATGAAGCAGATGCTTTAGAAAAAGCAGTTCAAGAAGTACTAAATGACGGTCTTAGAACAAAAGATACTTTATCAGAAGGTATGAAAGAGACATCAACTTCTGAAATGGGTGATGCGATAATTTCAAAATTGCAATAATTCTAGAATTATTCTAAGGTTCCCGAATGCCAAGTTATACTGCACCTGTTGAAGACATGTTATTTCTTTTTGAAAAATTAAGAGATAATAAAAACTATAATGAACTAGAAAAATATAATGAAGTAAGTTCAGATCTAGTTAAAGATATCTTAGAAGAAGCAGCAAAAATTAATCAAAATTTAATTTTACCTCTTGCAAAGATTGGAGATGAAAATCCTGCTGTCTTAGAAAATGGAGTGGTTAGAACACCTCCAGGATACAAAGAAGCTTACCAAAAGTATATTGAAGATGGCTGGACATCACTATCGTGTGACCCTAAATATGGTGGACAAGGCATGCCTAAAACAGTTAGTGCGTTCTTTGATGAAATGCTTTCATCAGCAAGTCTATCTTTCAAATTATATAGTGAATTAAGTATTGGTGCTTACAATTGTATTAATCATCATGCGCCTGAAGAAATTAAAGAAAAATATTTACCAAAAATAGTTGAAGGAAAATGGAGCGGTACGATGTGTTTAACTGAGCCAGTATGTGGAACAGATTTGGGTTTATTAAAAACAAAAGCTGCTCAACAATCTGATGGTACCTATAAAATTAGTGGTCAAAAAATATTTATTACCTCAGGAGATCATGATTTAACTGAAAATATTATTCATTTAGTTTTAGCGAGATCTACAGATTCGCCTGCAGGAACTAGAGGTATAAGTTTATTCTTAGTTCCAAAATTTATTGTAAATGAAGATGGGACAATTGGACAAAGAAATGGAATATCAACAGGATCAATCGAAAGTAAAATGGGCATCAAAGGTTCTGCTACATGTGTCTTAAATTTTGATGACGCAACAGGTTATATGATTGGATCCAAAGACAAAGGTTTGAATGCAATGTTTACCATGATGAATTTGGAAAGAATTGTTGTTGGTATTCAAGGTTTAGGTATCTCAGAAATTGCATACCAAAACTCACTGGCTTACGCTAAAGAGAGAAAACAAGGAAAAACTAATAATACAAAGTCAACTAATGGTGCAGATTTTATAATTGAACATGCTGACATCAGAAAATCACTATTAAATATGAAATCTATAATTGAGGGAGAAAGAGCCCTCTGTTTTTGGCTTTCACAACAAACAGAGGTCAGTCTTTATCATCCGGACGAAAAAATTAAACAGGAAGCTTCCGATTATGTTTCACTGATGACCCCTGTAGTAAAGTCATTATTTACTGATTTAGCAATGGAAATAACCAATGATGCTATGCAAATTCATGGAGGTTATGGATATACGAAAGACCAAGGAATTGAGCAATTATACAGAGATAATCGAATTACGCCAATTTATGAAGGAACAAATTCAGTTCAAGCAGCTGATTTAGTATTTCGAAAACTTTCAAACAAAAATGGAAATATAATTCAAAAATTTTTAGATATGGTTAAAGGTGAGTGTGATAGCAAAAATGAAAAGGTGAAATCATATACTAAAGAATTAAATTATTACTTAGATATTTTGCATAAATTTACAGGCTGGATTGATGATAAAACTAAAATTGAAAAAGATGATGTAAGTGCGGCAGCAAATGATTATTTAAAAACGCTTGGCTATGTGTCAATAGCGTATTCATGGATTAAGGTATTAGAAGTAAGTTTTGCTGATTATGAAAATAACAAAGAATTTTATGAAGATAAAATAAACACAGCTAAATTTTATTTTGATAAAGTGCTACCAAGAGCTGAATTGCATTATAAATCTGCAATATCTGGAAGCTCAAATATAATGAATTTTAAATTTAATTAATAATGAGCAGTTACGATAAAAATTTAGATAAAAATAAAGCTAACCATATTCCTCTTTCTCCATTAACATTTTTAGAACGAGCTAAAGATGTTTACCCTAATTATGAAGCAATAGTTTATGAGGATAGAAAATATACATGGATTGAAGTCTATAAAAGAGCTGTAAAATTTGCGAGTGCATTATCAAAAATTGGAATTAGTAAAGGAGACACAGTTTCATTTTTAGCATTTAATACTCCTGAAATTTTTGAGGCACATTATTCAGTTCCAATGACTGGTGGAGTGTTAAATACTATTAATATTAGATTGGATGCAAACACTATTGCTTATATTTTAGATCACAGTGAAGCCAAAGTGTTAGTTGTAGATAGACAGCTTCATATAGAAGTAAAAAAAGCTTTAAAAAAGATTAATAAAAAAATTATTGTCATTGACATAAATGATAAACATGCTGATCAGTCGAAGTTAGAAAAAATTGGTGATTTAGAATATGAAGATTTTTTAAACACAGGTGACGAAAATTATGATTGGCAAATGCCAGAAGATGAATGGCAAGCTATATCCTTAAGCTACACTTCAGGAACAACTGGAAATCCAAAGGGAGTTGTTTATCATCATAGAGGCGCATATTTAATGTCTACTGGAAGTTCAGTTGCTTGGAATATGCCAAATAGGTTAAATTTCTTAACAATTGTTCCAATGTTTCACTGTAATGGTTGGTGTTATCCTTGGACCGTCCCAATGCTGAATGGAAGAACTGTTTGTCTAAGAAACATAGATGTTAAAAAAATATTTGAACTAATAGATAAGTATAATGTAACTCATTTTGGTGGTGCCCCAATTATATTAAACATGATCACAGGAGCACCAGAAGCTGATCGAAAAAAACTTAAAAACAAGGTTTATGTGTTAACAGCAGGAGCTCCTCCACCTAGTATAATTTTTAAAAAAATGAAAGATCTTGGTTTTGAAGTAATGCATGTTTACGGTTTAACAGAAACTTATGGGCACGTTACTCAATGTTCTTGGAATGATGAGTGGAATAGTTTTGATGAAGATAAACAGAACGAAATTAAAGCAAGACAAGGTGTTAGATATCCAAATACTGAAGGAGTAACAGTAATGGATCCTGAAACAATGAAAGAAGTTCCGCAAGATGGAAAAACCATTGGTGAAATTATGATCAGAGGAAATGTTGTAATGAAAGGGTACTTCAAGGATAAAACTGCAACTGAAAAAGCGATGGCGGGTGGCTGGTTCCATACTGGTGATTTAGCGGTAATGCACCCTGATGGATATGTTAAGATACAGGATAGATCAAAAGATATTATTATTTCTGGAGGCGAAAATATTTCATCTATTGAAATTGAAAATACACTTGCAAAACATCCGTCAGTATCCATTGCTGCAGTAGTTGCAAAACCTGATGAAAAATGGGGAGAAGTTCCTTGTGCATTTATAGAAATGGTTCAAGATAAACCAGCTACAGAAAAAGAATTAATAGACTTTTGTAAAGAAACCCTAGCAGGATTTAAAGTACCTAAAAAGGTTATTTTCTGTGAATTACCAAAAACATCAACAGGAAAAATTCAGAAATTTGAATTAAGAAAACAGTTTTAGGAATTTATTTGATATTCGAACTAGAAAATAAAAGTGTTCATGCATCAAATGCTGGACGAGAATTAGATCATAAAAAAGAAACTATTATTTTTCTTCATGGTAGTGGCCTTTCTCATATCGTTTGGTCTTTAGTTGAACAATTTTTTTCAACCAAAAACTTTAATGTATTATCAATTGATTTGCCTGGACATGGTAATTCAGAGGGCCCATGCCTTCACACAATTGAAGAGATTGCAGACTGGTTAGAAAAAGTATTTATTAAATTAAAATTAGAGAAAGTAATTTTGGTTGGTCACTCCCAAGGATGTTTGGAGATGCTTGAATACTCAAATAAATATGGAAGTAGATTGAAAAAATTAGTTTTTATGGGTGGATCTTATAAAATGCCTGTAAATAAAGACTTAATAGAGTTAGCGGAAAATGGGGATACGGATGCTGTCAAACTAATGATGAAGTGGTGTTATGAAGGTTCAAAAAAATTTATAGGTGGAAACCCTATAAAAAGAATAATCCAATCTCCAAGAGATATTAGTGAAATATTAGGAGTAGATCTTGTTGCCTGCAACAATTATGTAAATGGTTCTAATGCTGTCAAAACAATTGATTGTCCTACAATGTTTGTTTTTGGCTCATTAGATAAAATGGTTAACATTGAGATCGGAAAAAAATTCGCAAATATGGTTGATAGCTCAACAACTCATATAATTGATGGGTGTGGTCATATGATTATGATTGAAAAAGCTTTTGAAATGCGAGAAAAGGTTTTGGAATTTTTACAAAAATGAAAAATTATTCAATAGCAAAATCTAGAAGACTTAGAGGCACCCCTTATACTTCTAGAATAGAAAAACAGGGTGTAACAGCTTATACAGTTTATAATCATATGCTTTTACCTGCTGCGTTTGGATCTATCGCAGACTCTTATGAGCATCTGAAAAAAGATGTTCAAGTTTGGGATGTAGCAGCTGAAAGACAAGTTGAAATTCAAGGAAAAGATTCTGCAAAACTTGTTCAACTAATGACTTGTAGAGATTTATCAAAATCAAAAATTGGCAGATGTTATTATTGTCCAATTATTGATGACTCAGGAAATTTAGTTAATGATCCAGTAGTTTTAAAGTTAGCAGAAGATAAATGGTGGATATCAATTGCTGACTCAGATGTAATTTTTTTTGCAAAAGGTTTAGCATCTGGACATAAATTTGATGTTAAAATTATTGAACCAGTTGTTGATATTATTGCTGTTCAAGGTCCTAAATCTTTTGATTTAATGGAGAAGGTATTTGGAAAAATAATTAAAGAATTAAAATTTTTTGGTTTTAATTATTTTGATTTTGAAGGAGCAAAACATTTAATTGCTAGATCTGGATGGTCTAAACAAGGCGGATTTGAGGTGTATGTTCAAAATACACAATCAGGACAGAGATTGTATGACCACCTATTTGAGGTTGGAGAAGAATTTAATGTTAAACCAGGTTGCCCAAATTTAATTGAAAGAATTGAAAGTGGGCTGCTTTCGTACGGAAATGATTTTGATAATAATGACAATCCTCTTGAATGTGGTTTTGATCAATATGTTTCATTAGATAGTGAAATCAATTTTTTAGGAAAAGAAGAACTAAAAAAAGTTAAATTAGAAGGAATTAAAAAAAAACTTATGGGTATTAAATTTGATGCCAAAGAAGTTAGTTTATCAGGATCATTAGATCTAAAAGATGATGGTGATAATATTATTGGAGAATTGAGGTCAGCATGCTATTCCCCACATTTTGGAAAAGTTATTGGTATAGCTATGATGAAAAAACCTCATTGGGAAGTATCTCAAAGTGTTAAAGCAGAGATAAACGGCAAAATTTGCAATGGAAACGTTTGCGATTTGCCTTTCATTTAGTATAAACTTCAACAAAATCATGAATATAGCTATCGTTGGAGCCACTGGTAATGTTGGTAGAAAAATATTGGAAGTTCTAGAAAAGAAAGAACTAGCAATAGATAATTTATATTTATTAGCATCATCAAGAAGTGCTGGATCTAAAATTAATTTTAATGGGAAAGAGAATGAGGTAATTGATTTAGAGACTTTTGATTTTTCAAAAGTAAAAATTACTTTTTTTGCGGCTGGGGGAAAAATTTCAGAAGATTTTGCTGAAATTGCAGCTAAGCATTCTTTGGTAATTGATAATTCAAGTTTTTACAGAATGGACCCAGATGTTCCTTTAATAGTGCCCCAGGTAAACTCAGACCATCTAAATGATATTAAAAAAAATATTATTGCAAATCCAAATTGCTCAACAGCTCAACTAGTAATAGCACTAAAGCCGTTGCATGATTTATTCAAAATTAAAAGAATAGTTGTTTCAACATATCAATCAGTTTCAGGAGGAGGCAAGGCTCCAATGGATGAATTGATAGAGCAAACGAAACAAGTTCTACAGAACAATAAAGTTGAGTCTAAAAATTTTACAAAACAAATTGCATTTAATGCAATTCCTCACATAGATGTATTTGCAGATGATGGTTACACAAAAGAAGAACTTAAGATGACAAATGAAACAAAAAAGATTTTAGACAACGATATAGATCTAACTGCTACTTGTGTAAGATTGCCCGTATTAGTCTCTCACTCAGAGGCAGTTAATATAGAATTTAAAAAACCTTTTACATTAGAAAAAGTTAGAGAAGCTTTAGATAATTTTGAAGGCTGTAAAGTAGTTGATGAACGAGCTGACGGAGGTTATTCAACACCCTTAGAGGCTGAGGGAAAAGACGAAACTTTTATTTCAAGAATAAGAGAGGATAAGACGGTAACTAATGGTTTAAATTTGTGGATTGTATCAGATAATCTTTTAAGAGGTGCAGCCTTAAATGCAGTTGAGATTGCAGAAACATTAATTAAAAATAATTTTTATGGAAAATAAAAATCCATTATCTCCACATATACAGATTTATAGATGGCACATCTCATCTCTAGTATCTATTTCACATCGAATAACAGGAATTATTAATATTATTGCGATAACGCTAATTTGTATTTGGGTTTCTTTATTAGTTCTAGGAGATGTGAACTACAACTTTATCAATCAATTTCTAAATTCTTTCTTTGGTAAATTTATTATATTGGGATTAGTTTGGTCTTTTAGTTTTCAAATGCTTAGTGAGATCAGACATTTATTAATGGATATGGGTTATGGTTTTGAATTACAAACATCTCGCCTATCAGGTCTTATGGTTATTTTTGGATCATTTCTATTAACTATTTTGATTTATTTAATAGGTAAAAATTTTATTTAATATGAATTTAGCTACAAAAAAATGGATATTCCTTAAGATCTCATCGGTAATATTATTACCTTTGATGTTTTGGTTTATTATTAATTTTGTAAAAGTTTATGACAATGAATATTTAGATGTTGTAAAATTTTTTACTAACCCAGTCTCTAAGTTTTTATTTAGCTTATTTATTATTTTTGCTTATTTTTTTTCCTCACTAACCATAAGTGAGGTTTTTGAAGACTATATTACTGATGATAAAATCAAATATGTCGCAAACAGACTATTATTTATTTCTGCTATAATCATACCATTATTAACAATTATTTTTTTATTTAATCTTAACTAATGAGTTCTTATAAAATTATTGATCATGAATATGACGTTGTTGTTCTTGGAGCAGGTGGATCTGGTTTAAGAGCTGCAGTAGGTTTAAGTGAGGCTGGATTAAAAACAGCATGTATTTCAAAAGTTTTTCCAACTAGAAGTCATACTTCAGCTGCTCAAGGTGGAATTTCAGCTGCATTAGGGAATATGGGCGAAGATGACTGGAGATGGCACATGTATGATACTGTTAAAGGTGCTGATTGGTTAGGGGATCAAGATAGTATCGAATATTTATGTAAAGAAGCTCCAAAAGCAGTAATTGAATTAGAAAAATATGGTGTACCTTTTAGCAGAACTGAAGAGGGAAAGATTTATCAAAGACCTTTTGGAGGGATGACAAAAAATTATGGAAATGGCATAGTCCAAAGAACTTGTGCAGCAGCAGATAGAACAGGTCACGCAATACTTCACACACTTTATGGACAAGCTTTAAAACATAATACAGAGTTTTTTATAGAGTATTTTGCTCTAGATTTATTAATGAAAGATGGCGAGTGTAAAGGTTTGATTGCCTGGAATTTAAATGATGGAACGATACATAGATTTAGAGCTCATACAGTTATAATTGCAACAGGGGGTTATGGAAAAGTTTATTATTCAGCAACCTCTGCTCATACTTGTACAGGTGATGGCAATGCAATGGTGTTGAGAGCTGGATTGCCTTTGCAAGACATGGAATTTGTACAATTTCATCCAACTGGAATATATGGTCATGGTACTTTAATAACAGAAGGAGCTAGAGGTGAAGGAGGTTACCTTACAAATTCTAAAGGGGAGAGATTTATGGAAAGATATGCCCCAAATGCAAAAGATCTAGCATCAAGAGATGTAGTTAGTAGGTCAATGTCAATTGAGATTAATGAAGGAAGAGGAGTTGGAAAAGATCAAGATCACGTCCATCTAAACTTAAGTCATTTAGATAAAGAAATTATTGAGAGCAGATTGCCAGGAATTACTGATGCTGCAAGATTATTTGCAAATGTCGATGTTACTAAAGAACCAATTCCTGTAGTACCAACTGTTCACTATAATATGGGAGGTATTCCAACAAATTATAAAGGAGAAGTTCTGACAGTGAATGGTTCTGAAAAAACAGTGCCAGGACTAATGGCAATTGGTGAGGCAGCATGTGTTTCAGTTCATGGAGCTAATAGATTAGGTTCTAACTCTTTAATTGACTTAGTTGTTTTTGGAAGAGCAGCAGCAAAAAGAGCTTCTGAATTAGTTAAACCAGGAACACCCCATGAAGAAATTAGTGAGAATGAAACACAAAAATGCATTGATAGATTTGATAAAATTAGAAATGCAAATGGAGATACAGGCACAGCTGAATTAAGACTGGAAATGCAGAAGACGATGCAATCTAAATGTGCTGTTTTTAGAACAGAAAAAACTCTAAAAGAAGGGGTTGAAGAAATACGAAAAACTTATGATGGATTAGACTCTATATCAGTAAAAGATAAGTCTTTAGTATTTAATACTGATTTAGTAGAAACTTTAGAGTTTGATAATTTAATTAGACAAGCTGTAGTGACAGTAGACTCTGCATTTAATAGAAAAGAAAGTAGAGGAGCACATGCTAGAGAAGATTTTCCTAAAAGAGATGATGAAAAATTTATGCAACATACTCTTGCTTGGTGTGATGGCAAAAATACGAAAATTAGCTACAGAGAGGTGCATAAATCTACTTTAACAAATGAAGTACAATATTTTCCTCCACAAGAACGAGTTTATTAATGGTGCAAATAAATTTACCTAAAGATTCTGAAGTAACAAAAGGTAAATATTATCAAGACAAAACTGGTTCAAAAAATATAAGAAAAGTTAACGTTTATAGATGGGACCCTTCTACAGGAGAAAATCCTAGGTTAGATACCTATGAAGTGGATATGGATAATTGCCCTTCAAAAGTTTTAGATATTTTAAATAAGATTAAGAATGAAATTGATCCAACATTAGCTTATCGAAGATCCTGTGCGCATGGAGTTTGTGGATCTTGCGCTATGAACATGGGAGGTAAAAATGGCCTTGCATGTACCACGCCTCATGCTGAGATTGATGGTGATATAGATATTTATCCATTACCACACTTAAAAGTTAAAAGAGATTTAATTGGTGACTTAGATGGACTTTATAAACAATATCAATCTATTGAGCCTTGGTTAAAAAATAATTCAACTAAAGAAAAAACTGAAATAGTACAATCAAAAGAAGAAAGAGCTAAGCTTGACGGTGCCTATGAGTGCATTATGTGCGCATGTTGCTCAACATCTTGCCCGAGTTATTGGTGGAATGGAGACAAATACTTAGGTCCTGCAGTTCTTCTTCAAGCTTATAGATGGATCATTGATAGTAGAGACGAAGAAAGAAAAGCTAGATTAAAAAAAGTTGCAGATGAATTAAAACTTTACAGATGTCATACCATTCTAAATTGTACAAATGCTTGTCCAAAAGGCTTGAATCCAGCAAAAGCAATTGCAGAAATTAAAAAAATGATTGCTACAACTAATGTTTAAATAGACTAACAAGCATTTTTGATTTAAAAGACCGTATTCATGAAATTAATAGAGCACTTCGTAGGTGGAAAAATTATTCCTGGTTCATCAGATAAAAAAGGTAAGGTTTACAACCCAGCAACTGGCGAACAAGAGTCTGAAGTGAGACTTGCTTCAAAATCAGATTTAGATCAAGCGGTTGAAGTTGCAAAAAAAGCTTTTGAAACTTGGTCATTAAAACCCTCCCTTCAAAGAGCAAGAGTAATGTTTAAATTTAAAGAATTAATTGAAAAAAATTCCGATGAACTTACAAAGTTAATAGTTTCGGAACATGGTAAAGTTTATGACGATGCACAAGGCTCATTAACAAGAGGATTAGAGGTAGTTGAATTTGCTTGTGGAATTCCTCACTTATTAAAAGGTGAGTTTTCAGAAAATGTGGGAACTAACGTTGATAGCTGGTCAATGAGACAACCATTGGGAGTAGTGGCTGGAATTACACCTTTTAACTTTCCGGCAATGGTTCCAATGTGGATGTTTCCAATAGCTATAGCATGTGGAAATACTTTTATACTCAAGCCTTCAGAAAAAGATCCTTCATGTGCAATTAAATTAGCGCAATTACTTAAAGAAGCGGGACTTCCAGATGGTGTATTTAATGTTATTAATGGAGATAAAGAGTCGGTTGATGCAATACTAGAAAACAAAGATGTAAAAGCAGTAAGCTTTGTAGGATCAACACCAATTGCCAAATATATTTACGAAAATTCAGCTAAAAATGAAAAAAGAGTTCAGGCACTGGGAGGAGCAAAAAACCATTTAGTAGTTATGCCTGACTGTGATTTAGATGGAGCTGTAAATGGATTAATGGGTGCAGCGTATGGCTCAGCTGGCGAAAGATGTATGGCTCAATCTGTTGCAGTGGCTGTAGGAGATATAGGTGATGAGTTAGTTTCAAGATTATCAAAAAAAGCTGAAGCTCTAAAAGTTGGTCCAGGTATGGATAAAACTTCAGAAATGGGACCACTAGTTACTAAGGAACACTTAGAAAAAGTTAAAAGCTATGTAGACCTTGGTGTTGAAGAAGGAGCGAAACTAGTTGTAGATGGAAGAAACTTAAAACTCCAAGGTTATGAAAATGGTTTTTATATTGGTGGTTGTTTGTTTGATCATGTTTCAAAAGATATGAGAGTTTATAAAGAAGAAATATTTGGCCCAGTTCTATCAGTTATAAGAGTAAAAACTTTTGAAGATGCAGCTAAATTAATTAATGATCATGAGTATGGAAATGGTGTAAGTATTTACACAAGGGACGGCGATGTGGGTAGAACTTTCGCAAGTAAAATTCAAGTAGGTATGGTTGGTATTAATGTCCCAATTCCAGTTCCAATGGCATTTCATAGTTTTGGAGGATGGAAAAGATCTTTATTTGGAGATAGTGCAATGCACGGTATGGAAGGAATAAAATTTTATACAAAATTAAAAACAGTAACATCAAGATGGCCATCAGGTATTCGTTCAAATGCGGAATTTGTAATGCCAACAATGAAATAAGGAAATAAAATGAGTAAAATATCTTTAATTGGAGCAGGTCAGATAGGTGGAACATTAGCACATTTAATTGGAACAAAAGAATTAGTAGATGAAGTAGTTTTGTTTGATGTAGCAAGCGGAATAGCAAAAGGAAAAGCGCTTGATATAGCCCAGTCTTCATCAGTAGATGGTTTTAATGTCAAATTTTCAGGTACAGATGATTATAAAGATATTAAAGACTCAGATGTAATTATTATTACTGCTGGAGTGCCTAGAAAACCAGGTATGAGCAGAGATGATTTATTGGGAATTAATTTAAAAATTATAAAACAAGTAGCTGAAGGAATTAAGCAAAATGCTCCAAATGCTTTTGTTATATGTATTACCAATCCTTTGGATGTTATGGTTATGGCATTCCAAAAATTTTCTGGTTTACCTGCTAACAAGGTTGTTGGGATGGCTGGAATTTTAGATAGTTCAAGATTTAAATTATTTTTATCTTTAGAATTAAATGTTCCAGTAAAAGAAATAGATGCAATGGTAATGGGTGGACATGGAGATACTATGGTGCCAATGCCTAGATTTACGAAAGTTTTAGGAAAACCTTTGCTTGATTTAGTAAAAGAGGGAAAAATTTCTCAAGAAAGATTAGAGGAAATAAATCAAAGAACTAGAGATGGTGGAGCTGAAATAGTGAAATATCTTGAAAAAGGATCTGCATTTTATGCACCTGCAGCATCAGGAGTTCAGATGGCAGAAGCATACTTAAAAGATGAAAAAAAATTACTACCGTGTGCTATTCAATTAAATGGAGAGTATGGTGTGAAAAATGTTTATGCAGGTGTTCCAGTAATTATTGGAAAAGATGGAGTGGAAAAAATTGAGCAAGTTGATTTAGATGATAAAGAAAAAAAAGAATTTATGCATTCTATTGATGCGGTTAAAGCTCTTTGGGAAGCAGCATCTAAAATAGATCCTGATCTTTCAAAGTAATAATGAATATTCACGAACACCAAGCAAAACAAATCTTAAAGAAATATGGTGCAACTGTACCAAAGGGTGTCTTTGCTTTAACTGTTGATGAATTAGTAGAAAAAGCAAAATCATTAAATACAAAAAAATACGTTCTAAAAGCTCAAATACATGCAGGTGGAAGAGGAAAAGCAGGGGGAGTAAAAATTTTAAACACTATTGAAGAATTAAGTGATGCAGCAAAAGAGATGATGGGAAAAACTTTAGTCACTCATCAAACGGGTCCTGAAGGAAGAGAAGTAAAGAGATTATACGTTGAAGAGTCATCAAACATAGACAAAGAGTTTTATTTATCTTGTTTAGTTGATAGAGCTAGTTCAAAAATAGCCTTTATATCTAGTGATCAGGGTGGAATGGATATTGAAGAAGTAGCGAGTAGTACACCAGAAAAAATAATCACAACTAAAGTTGATATAAATAATGAAATTTCAGACAAAGATTGCGAGGAGATAGTTAAGATCTTTAGCTTAAGCGATGGCTCAAAAATACAAGCAATTTCGCTAATAAAATCAATTTATGAAATGTTTATAAGCACTGATGCAAATATGGTTGAAGTTAATCCACTAATTTTAACTAAAGAAGAAAAAATAATTTGTTTGGATGCAAAAGTAAATTTTGATTCTAACGCTTTATTTAGACACCCAGAAATTGTTGAACTAAGAGACTTAAATGAAGAAGATCCAACAGAGATAGAAGCAAGCAAACATGATTTAGCTTACATTAAATTAGATGGAAGCATTGGCTGTATGGTGAATGGCGCAGGATTAGCTATGGCAACTATGGATATAATTAAATTATATGGAAAAGAACCAGCTAATTTTTTAGATGTTGGTGGTGGAGCGTCAAAAGAGAAAGTATCTGCTGCTCTAAAGATAATTCTATCTGATAAAAATGTTAAAGGAATTTTAGTAAATATTTTTGGTGGAATAATGAGATGTGATGTTCTTGCTCAAGGAGTTGTTGATGCTGCTAAAGAAATAAATATTGGTGTTCCATTGGTTGTAAGACTTGCAGGAACAAATTTTAAAGAAGGAAAAGAAATATTAGACAACTCAGGATTAAAATTAATATCTGCTGAAAATTTAGATGATGCAGCAAAAAAAATTGTAGAGGCAATAAAATAATATGTCTGTTTTAGTGAATAAAAATACAAAAGTAATCTGCCAAGGTTTCACTGGTGCTCATGGTACTTTTCATTCTGAACAAGCAATAAAATATGGGACCAATTTAGTAGGTGGCGTAACTCCCAAAAAAGGTGGTCAAAAACATTTAGATCGACCTGTCTTCAATAGTGTTATGGAGGCAAAAAAAAGTGTTGGTGCAGACGCAACAATGATTTATGTGCCTGCTAAATTTGCAGCAGCAGCCATTATTGAAGCTATAGAAGCCTCAGTAGAATTAATTGTTTGTATTACAGAAGGTATCCCAGTTCAGGATATGCTTAAAGTTAGACAAAAATTAAATGGTTCAAAAAGTA
>Ga0228619_1000273_pt1 | contig 24281 bp, 23 predicted proteins | sample 22DmetaG_FD_190065 | JGI IMG/M metagenome (GOLD analysis project Ga0228619, IMG submission 190065) | Seawater microbial communities from Monterey Bay, California, United States - 22D | ecosystem: Environmental > Aquatic > Marine > Coastal | place: USA: California | collected 2016-10-12 | reverse complement strand
AGGAAATTAGTGCTATGATTGCCCCGCTCGCTGATGACCTATTAGCGTCTAGTGATCCGAATGTTTATCGATCTCGGTTGCTGTCTTTGGATGGCCATCTTAAAAACATCGACATCAATCCGGGCACTACAGCGGATCTAACTGTGGCAACGTTATTTTTAGCGTTGTTGCAATCGGCAAGCAAATGAACTTTGTCTTGGCTATGGTCTTAATTGATCATGGTTTTTTTAAGGTTTTATATTTAAAATTATTTGTTAACAAATAAGTAATATTTTAGGAGAAATAACAATGGCAGTAATTAATAAAGTAATGGTCGGTGAGTCATTAGTAAATGACGCTGATCCAGCTGGTAACATGGCAGAAATCGCTCACATCGACTTACTAATGGGCCCACGTGGTTCAGCAGTTGAAACAGCATTCTGTAACAGCCTTTGCAACAACAAAGATGGTTTCACTTCACTACTAGCAGTAGTAGCGCCTAACCTTCCTTGTAAGCCTAACACTATGATGTTCAACAAAGTGACCATCAAAGGTGGAGCTCAAGCTGTTCAAATGTTTGGCCCAGCTCAAGCAGCTGTTGCTAAAGCTGTTGCTGACAGTGTTGCTGACGGTACTATCCCTGCTGATGAAGCTGACGACATCTTTATTTGTGTTGGTGTATTCATTCACTGGGAAGCAAAGAGCGACGAAGCTATCTACGAAAACAACTACAAAGCAACTAAAGAGTCTATCGAGCGCGCAATCGCTGATGAGCCTAAAGCTGCTACTGTTGTTGCACAGAAAGATTCAGCTGCACACCCATTCAAAGGCTTCTAAGAAACCTTTGTTGGTAGTGTCGAAAACCTCGCTCTTTCGGGAGCGGGGTTTTTTTTGGTTTGAAATTAGGCTCAAGTGGCCTAAAGTACAAAAATCTACATACTTTTTATAAATTCATATGCAATGTTTAGAGTGCTCAGCTGAGCTAGAAACACTAGATGGGAAACATCTTCAGCACTGTTGTGGTCTGACCTTGCAGGAATACGCCATACGGCACCATATGCCGTTAGATCTTTTACTTAGTAGTGATCAGATCAACAGTGTCGAATCGATTAATGATTACGCACCTGTCTTAGCTAACCCTAGTAGCCGCGCACAAACCCTGTTGAGCGCCTTACTGCTAGCTGAAAGCCTGCAACAGCAGGGTGAATTCAGCCTAATTGAAAATGGTGTACGCCGTTTAGAGCAGTTACTTTGGTATCTACAATCTCTGCGCCAGTATGGTTTCCAATTTAGACAAGAATATAGCTATGACGACGATAGCCATCGTGTGATTGCTAAAAACCGCTTAAAGACACCCAGTGGCTATCTGCAGGGGATGACCCCTACGGTGCTAGATCATGCGCTGTTTAGCGCCGTGTTACTCGCTGAGGTCGGTGAGTTTCATGCTGGCTATGTATTCTTGCGTCTGCCGAAGAATGCATTAGCAGAGGAGTACATCGAAGGTCTACGCAATAACTTCCAGATTCGCTGTAAGGCGTTAGACGCAGTGCTTGGGCCGAATAAAGGTCCCAAAAATGGACCTGTAGGGGCGCGAGAGCAAGCTGAAAAACAACTATATCGCACAGAGTCATTACAAGATGCACACCGTTTGCTGCAATTGGTCGAGCCTGAGTTAGGCCAGATTCCCTGTGCTAATGAACGGTTTTATGCCGATGTGCCGGTTGCAATGATTAGCAAAGAATTAGTCTTTGATTCGGCACACTTCATTAGCGATCACCCTGGTAAATGTGAAAATCTCCATGGTGGGCGTTATAACTTGCATGTGAAGATCGAAGGCCGTATCGATCCTTTAGATGGTTTCGTCATTGATTATGGTTATCTGAAATCAGTGGTTAAGCATCGAGTGATCGATCAACTGGATCATCAGACCTTAAACTATGTTAACTGCGATCTGGCATGGCGCTCGAGTACCGAGTTGCTGAATGTCTTTATTTGGGAACAGTTGATAGATTATCTGCCAGGATTGTTAGAAGTGCAAACCTATGAGACCACGCAATCGTATTGTGTCTACCGTGGTCCTAAGCTCGAAGAGATGCAGAAAATGGAGGAAAATAATCCTCTAAAATACTTTGCTAATCAATCTCTTGGGAAATCTTCTTTGCGTGGTTTATTAGATGATAATCCAGCTGAAAAACTAAAGCTCGTTAGCGATTAAACTGTTTTATATCCTCTTCGCTGATGTTGCCATTGTGCAACGCCTTGGCCAGTAACACTCCCTCAGCGCCGGCCTCTGCTAAGGCCATGATATCTTTGCTATGGCGTGTGCCACCACCGCTATAAAGGGTCAGCCTGGAATCTTTACTAAGTGCCGCTAGCTGATCAAATTTAGGCCCATCTGCTGTTCCAACACGCTCTAGAGAGAGCAGAATAACCTCTTCTGGCCAGTCTTCACGTATTTCTAAGATGTCTGTTACACCTAGAATCTGATCATGCTTCATATCGATCGATAGTATTGGCCGATAGGCTTTTAGCTGACTAAGGGCCTGCTGTAGATCGCTTAAGCTCTTAAATAACTCAGTACCGACAATGGGGCGAATATGTGGGCACTGCTTTGCCAATTTTGGCCAGGCTCTAACTGCCAATCCTAGATCCAGCCAAAACTCAGTCATCGGATAGGCATTTAGCGACTCGCTCCAAAATGAAATATTTAGATCCTGTCCACCGATGCAGTCAAGATCAGCGATATACATATTATTGAAAGGATAAAGCGTAAGATAGCCATCGATCACAGCTTGAATAGAGTGATCAGAAACCAGTGAGCTGTTATCTTTGCCGACAGCTTGATAGCTAGCACGTTGCCCGCCTTGGGCCAGCACAACGCGGCCATCCATATAATCGAGTACAGGAATAATTTTCATCAATAATGCGACTTCTGATTAGTGAATTTATATGTGGTGGTGGAATGCTGCATGATCCCTTATCACCCAGCTTGAAACAAGAAGGTTTGGCGATGTTGCAAGCAGTACTACGTGATTGCTTGCATATTGAGGGCTTGGAACTGCTCACTACGTTAGACCTGCGGATTGAATTGGCACAGGAGATAACTGCTGCAAAGGCTATTGAAATCACTACATTGCAGCACAATGACGATTATCGCATGGTTATGCAACGATTAAGTCAGGAAGCCGATGGTGTTCTCCTTATAGCGCCTGAGAGTGATAGCTTTTTAAGTGATTTTATTGCGCTGTTAGAAGATGCGCAGATCCGACACTTCAATAGTGATAGTCAAAGTATTGAGATCTGTGCCGATAAATTGGTATGTGAACAGCACTTAACTGCAGCTGGTTTAACAGTAGTCCAGAGTTTGTCAGCAATAGAAATCAGACAGGCGGTAGGTGCATATATTATTAAACCGCGCTTGGGTGTCGGCAGTGAAGGTTTAGAGATTATTCAAGCAGAAGATTTGATCACGCGATCAATTGATCTCGATCAGATGTTAGTACAGCCTTTATTACAGGGTAAGCATGCCAGCATGTCCTTACTTTGCTGGCGAGGAGCAGCTAGAATACTAAGTTGTAATGAACAGTGTTTCTCTCAAGGCATAAGCCCACGCCTACAAGCGTGCCGCGTCAATAGCGAATCGATTTCGACAGCGTTAGACGAGCTTGCTTCAGCGATTGCTAAGGCATTGCCTGGCTTATCTGGCTATGTTGGTGTCGACTATATAGAGACCGAGCAGGGCATTATAGTAATAGAGATTAATCCGCGGCTCACCAGTTCCTATGTAGGGCTGAGTACAGCCTTAAAAGAAAATGTAGCGGCCTTGTGTTTGCAAACGTTTATACAAGAGCAGTTGCCAAATGAAATTACGCGCACCGATAAGGTAGTTGAGGTTGTGATTGGCTGAGCAAGAAACAAAGAGACTCGTGAAGGAGTGCTGGGTTGGCTGGGATATTGGTGGGGCTCACTTGAAAGTGGCCTATCTGGTAGCAGATAAGCTCCATGTTCAGCAGTATGCCTGTCCGCTATGGAAGGGTATTCATGAGCTACAAGCAAGTATGCAAGATGCATTGAAAGACGCACTGACAGCAGGTGTTGAGCTGTTGCAACGTAGTCACGCCATTACTATGACTGGTGAGCTGGTCGATGCTTTTAGTACACGCAATGCTGGTGTGCATGCGATTATCGATAGTGTGCAAGGTCAGCTAGGCCGGAGTGTTGCTGTGCGTTACTTTAATGGTCAACACTGTGTCTCTGAAACCGATGCTAAACAACAGGCAGAAATAGTAGCCTCAGCGAATTGGTTGGCCAGCGGCTGTAGTATCGCAGAGAAATTAGAGCAGGCACTTTTTGTCGATATCGGTAGTACCACTACTGATTTGTTAAGGATTGAAGGTAATCAATTACAGCAGCGTGGTAACAGTGATTTCGAACGTATGCGCCAGGCTGAACTGGTCTACACCGGTGTCGTGCGTAGCTGTCCCAACACCCTCTGCACAAGCATCCCATTCGATGGCCAAGAGATGCCATTAGTGGCAGAGCAATTTGCTGTTACTGCGGATATCTATCGTATCTTAGAGCAGCTACCAGCACATGCTGATTACAGTAGCACGATGGATGGCGCAGAAAAAAATCAACACGACAGCATGCGTAGGTTGGCACGTATGGTGGCCTGTGATTATGAAGATTATGACGCCACCGTCTGGCGACAACTAGCACAAGATTTTGCCTCACAACAACGGCAGTTAATCGTCAATGCAGTTAAACAGCAGCTTGCTTTAAACCCTAGCTGTGAGACTTTGATCGGTGCTGGTGTGGGCCGGTTTTTGTTGCCAGCCATAGCAGATGAATTAGATATGGCCTATCTAGATTTTGCCAGTGTCGTACTACCAGCAGGGACTCAAATGAGTGCTACAGCCGATGATTGCGCGCCAGCAATTGCCTTGGCAACCTTGCGGCATTCTAATACTACAACAGAGTCTGAGGTTTAGACGATGCGTATTGCGATGCAACTGGAGCGCAAAGAGCTGCCTTATATTGAAAATGTTGCGAGCTTGTTTGCAGCCTTTGCAGCATCACCTTGGGCGGTCCTACTCGATAGTGGGCGGCCACAGAGTAGCTATGGACGCTATGATATTTTTAGTGCATTCCCAAGAACAACTCTAGTCACACGTGGTGCCCAAACACTACTCTCAAAGCAGAATGAAAGACAACAGGTTCCGCAAGATCCATTCAAACTATTAGAAGATGAATTGCCAAATCTGAGCCATAGCTGGGATGACTTACCGTTTATTGGTGGTGCTATAGGTTATTTTTCATATGATTTGGGTAGGCGTATTGAGCGACTACCGAGTCTCGCTGAAGATGATATCCAAATGCCAGATATGGCCGTTGGTATCTATCATTGGGCTTACATAGCAGACCATGTTAATAAGACAGCTAATCTGGTCGGTAATTTGGCAGACCCACGAGTGCGTTTGAACTGGGATGACTTGATTGAACAATTCAGTCGAACCGAAAATGGTGAGGCTGATGTAGGAGATTATTTCGCTGTTAGTAGCATTCAGTCGAATATGACGGAGCAGGAATACAAGCGACAATTCGCTAAAGTGAAAGGCTATATTGCTGCTGGAGACTGCTATCAAGTGAATTTGGCACAACGCTTTACGGCGCAGGTGCAAGGTAATCCGTGGCAGGGTTATCAAAAATTGCGTCAAATTAATCCAGCACCTTTTGCTGCCTTTATGAATGTTGAAGAAGTTGCGGTCTTAAGTGCATCACCTGAGCGCTTTTTACAGGTGCGTGAACAGTGTGTTGAGACCAAACCAATCAAAGGGACGAGGCCACGTGGGGCGGATGCGGTTGAAGATCAACGACAAGCCAATGAGCTGGCTAGTAGTTTGAAAGACCGGGCAGAAAATCTAATGATAGTTGATCTCTTACGCAATGATCTGAGTAAGAGCTGTCAGCGTAACTCTGTTTCGGTACCTAAATTATTTGAGATTGAGTCTTTTCCTACGGTACATCATCTGGTGAGCACAGTGACTGGCCGACTGGCACAAGAGCAAAGTCCAGTGCAGTTACTCAAATCCTGCTTTCCAGGTGGGTCAATCACTGGTGCACCTAAAATTCGAGCAATGGAAATCATTGAAGAGTTAGAACCTCATCGTCGAGGTTTATACTGTGGCTCTATCGGTTACTTGGGGTTTGATGGACAGATGGACACTAATATTGCTATTCGCACCGTGTTACAAAAACAGGATCAAGTCTATTTCTATGCGGGCGGAGGTTTGGTCTGGGATTCTGAGGCAGATGCCGAGTACCAAGAAACCTTCGATAAAGCCGCAGCTATGATCGATTTTCTGAAAAAAGCATGATTGTTGTCAAAATTGGTGGCAGTCTGTATCAAAACGACATCTTACCCCAGTGGCTAGCTATGTTAGCCGAGCTCTCGGCTGATGTTGTTATTGTTGCTGGTGGTGGCCCATTTGCTGATCAAGTACGTGCAGCCAGCCAACGTTGGGCTCTGAGTGAGGCTGGCGCACATGATATGGCAATATTGGCTATGCAGCAGTTCACCTATCTGATGCGAGATTTGGAACCACGCTTAACTATTACCGAAGATGCACGGCAGGGTGAGGGTGCTCGGCTCTGGGCGCCCAGCCAACTACTCCTGCCTGGTGGGATTGCTAATGATACGTTAGAGCGCTCTTGGCAGACCACTTCTGATACTATTTCAGCGTGGCTAGCAAACGAAATAGGTGCTAGTAGGCTTTGTTTGATTAAGTCTAAAAAGCTTGAAGATGGTGACGTAAATAATTGGAAAACAACAGATTTAGTGGATAATAATTTTAGTAAGTTAGCGCTTAACTTGACCATACCCATCGATATCTATCATGCCTTAGATGTTGCTGCTTTTGCGCGCGACTATAACTCTAATTGGCGGGCTAATGACTGATCAAAATAGTTCCGAACACGTCTTTGCCAAGCTTAGTCCAGACTTCATTTTGAGCGCAATTGAGGATAATGGTTTGCATTGTGATGGTCGGATTCTTGAGCTCAATAGCTATGAAAACCGTGTCTATCAGATCGGTATAGAGGATGAACAGCCTGTTATCGGCAAATTCTATCGTCCTCAACGCTGGAGTAATGAGCAAATCTTGGAAGAGCATACATTCAGCTCGGAATTATTGGCTGCCGAGCTCTCAGTGGTCGCACCAGAATACGATGAAGCGGGCCAAAGTCTGCTTACTTTTGAAGGTTTTCGTTTCGCCCTGTTTAAACGCAAAGGTGGTCGTGCACCGGAATTAGATCGAGATGAAAATCTAGAGATTATGGGTCGTGTCCTAGGGCGTATTCATAATATTGGTGCTAGTCAGACGTTTAATCATCGCCCAACTTTAAGCCTTCAGAGTTTTGGTTTTGATAGTGTGGAGTATCTCTGTGAAAAGTGGATACCCTCTGAATTAATTGATGCATATCAGTCACTTAGCAGCGACCTTTTATCTATTTTAGAGGATAGGATGGCGTCTGTTTCAGGACTTAAGCAACTGCGTGTGCATGGTGATTGCCATATTGGCAATGTCTTATGGCGCGATAATATGGCCCATTTTATTGATTTTGACGATTGCCGTACTGCGCCCGCAATACAAGATATTTGGATGCTACTTTCTGGTAGTCGAGAAGAGCAGCGCCATCAATTAATGTGTATTTTGGACGGTTATGAGGAGTTTATGGATTTTGATCGACGTGAGCTGGCGTTAATTGAGGTCTTACGCACCCTGCGGATGTTTTACTTTACAGCTTGGCTGGCTCGACGCTGGGACGACCCAGCATTCCCTAAAGGATTTCCATGGTTCAACACGCCACGTTATTGGGAAGAGCATATTTTACACCTGCGTGAACAGCTAGGCGTCTTGCAAGAACCAGCTATCGAACTATTTCCCTAGTTTTTCCTTACTAGCAGGAGCGGCAGGGTTAAGCGCTTTAAGCGGTTATTGCTCTGTCTTAGTGTTGGCAGTTCTGTTCACAGGCGCCATTTTCTATTTGAATCGTACAGTGATCGATTTGAAACTGTTGCTTTAGTGTGGCCGTAAGCTCGCGTAAAAAGTCATCATCAATCTCTATTTTATCGCGTACGATGTGGGCACTTAGAGCCACTTGGGTCGTACTAATAGCCCAGATATGTAGGTCATGAATCGCGTTGACCCTATCCTGTGCTAATAGATGTTGTCTGACACCAGCTAAATCGATGTGTGTGGGAACAGCATCTACCGCCAGACCAAAGGAATCACGTAGCAAGCCCCAAGAGCTTAGTCCGATCGCTATGACGATTAGCAGAGATAATAATGGGTCAATCAGGTTCCAGTCAGTGAAATAGATAATGGCACCACTGATTACCACCGCTACAGAAACTAAGCCATCAACCATCATGTGCAAGAATGCGCCCTTTACGTTCAGATCGTCTTCTTTACTGTGCATAAACAGTGCAGCGGTAAAAAAGTTAACGCCGATACCTATCGCTGCTACTAGCATAACGGTGACACTATTTGGGGTGGTTATCATATCCAAGCGTTGTACGGCTTCGATTGCAATCCAAGCCATTGTTGCAAATAAGGATAAACTACTAAAAAAAGCTGCAAGGATAGTTGCACGTCTATAGCCATAAGTATGGCTGGCAGTCGCCTTGCGACTAGCCAATATATTCGCTCCCCAGGCTAGTAATAAGATCAATACATCACTTAGGTTATGTCCTGCATCTGCAAGCAAGGCAAGTGAATTAGCCATTAAACCGTAGATTGTCTCAATAATTACAAAAGCAATATTGATTAGCGCGCCGAACATAAATGCCCGGTTATTTGGATTTGGTTGGTGATGATGATGGTGATGCTGCATGTTTCAAGCTTACCTGAAAAGAAAGTGGAGGGGAGAGTCCCTGTATTATTTAGCTAGGACTTTTATTGGTTTTTATCAGGGCTCGGAAATGAAGGCTTGTGTATAACATAAATCCACTTTTATTACTTTGTTTAACTATCTAAAGTATTTGGTTAGAGCTATGATTACAACATTGTTAAGTACCCACTAAATCACTCAGTAATTGACCCGTTTTAAATGAAGTTTAAGATTCGAAAAGGTCTAGATCTACCTGTTACAGGTGCGCCTGAACAGCGTATTTATGCATCCCCAGAAATTACCCGCGTTGCTCTATTAGGACGGGAATATGTCGGTATGAAACCTTCAATGCAGGTACAAGAAGGTGATCGTGTCAAATTAGGTGAGACTCTTTTCACTGATAAGAAAAATCCAAGAGTACGTTATGTTGCCCCAGGTAGCGGCGTTGTCGAATCTATTCACCGTGGTGCTAAGCGTGTTTTTCAAGCATTAATTATTCGTTTAGATGGCGATGAAGAAATTACCTTTCAAACACATGCTGCCGAGCAATTGCTTTCTTTGCGTCGTGAAACAGTTGTTGAGCAACTATTGGAATCTGGGCTGTGGGTCGCTTTTCGTACACGCCCTTATAGCAAATCTCCAAATCCAGAGCAGTTACCACAGTCTATCTTTGTTACAGCGACCGATAGCCGTCCGTTAGCCGCTGATCCAGAAGCTATTATTGCAGGCTATACCGATGATTATGCCAATGGCTTGAAGGTGTTAACCCGCCTGACCACTGGTTCAGTCTATGTTTGTGGTGGTGAGCAGCAAGCCTCAATTGCAGAGTTAGAAGGTTTATCAGGGCAGATACAGTGTGCCCAATTTAGTGGTCCTCATCCTGCTGGAATTCCAGGTACACATATTCATCTGCTTGATCCTGTTCACAGTAAGAAAACAGTTTGGCATATTAGCTATCAAGAAGTGATTGCGATGGGGAAGCTATTCACTGAAGGTCGTATTTGGACTGATCGTATTATTTCTTTAGCAGGGCCTGCGGTTAAAAATCCTAGATTAGTTCGTGTCCGTTTGGGTGCCAATACAGATGACATCGTTGACGACGAATTAATGCCAGGCGAATGTCGAGTAATTTCCGGCTCTATCTTTGCTGGTTGGAGAGCAGCAGGTTGGGCGAGTTACCTCGGTCGTTTTAGTCAACAGATTAGTGTTTTGCATGAAGGGCGAGAGCGTGAGTTTATGGGTTGGATTGTGCCTGGTCGGGATAAATTCTCAAAGACCAATGCCTTGCTTTCAAGTTTCGCACGTAGAGCTTTACGTTTTCCTTTTGGTACCTCACAAAATGGTAGTGAACGAGCAATGGTACCGATTGGTGTATATGAGAGTGTGGTGCCGCTAGATATTTTGCCAACTCAATTATTGCGTGCCTTGTCCATCCAAGACACGGATATGGCACAGGCCTTAGGCTGCTTAGAGTTAGATGAAGAAGACTTAGCGCTATGTACCTTCGTTTGTCCGAGCAAATACGAGTTTGGTCCTATGCTGCGTGACAATTTGACACTTATTGAGAAGGATGGCTGATGTCTAGAGTTCGTAAATATCTTGACCGTATACAGCCCTTATTCATTAAAGGTGGTCGCTTAGAAAAGTATTATGCCTTGTATGAGATGGTAGATACCTTCTTATACACACCATCTAAGGTTACAGCGCATGCGCCACATGTGCGTGATGCGATCGATATCAAACGAGTCATGGCTTACGTGGTGCTTGCAACCCTGCCATGCATTGTGATTGGATTATGGAATATTGGCTATCAAGCTAATACGGCAATGTTACAGATGGGAATGGAGATGGCTCCTGGCCTACGTGGTGAATTGCTATCAATTCTTCCAGGCAGTTACGATCCAAATAATGTCATTGCTAATTTCCTTCATGGCCTTTCTTACTTTTTACCGATCTATTTAGTCACACTGCTAGCTGGTGGTTTTTGGGAAGTGCTTTTTGCCAGCGTTAGAAACCATGAAGTAAATGAAGGTTTTCTAGTGACCTCGATGTTATTTGCATTAACTTTACCACCAGATATTCCACTGTGGATGGTTGCGTTAGGCATTAGCTTTGGTGTTGTTATTGGTAAAGAAGTCTTTGGTGGTACCGGTAAAAACTTTTTAAACCCAGCCTTAACTGGACGTTGTTTCTTATTCTTTGCTTATCCTGCCTATATGTCAGGCGATGCAGTCTGGACTGCAGTTGACGGTTTTTCAGGGGCTACTCCACTCGGTCTAGCAGCCCTCGATGGCATGCAAGCAATCTACGCAAATGGTATTACTTGGACACAATCTTTCTTGGGCACAATTCAAGGATCGATAGGGTCAACTTCTACCCTGGCCTGTATTTTTGGTGGCATCTTTCTTATTTATACACGGATTGCCAACTGGCGCATTATCTTGGGCGTGTTTGTCGGTATGGTCTTGACCTCATCCCTATTTAATCTGATTGGTAGTGACAGTAACCCTATGTATGGCATGCCATGGTATTGGCACTTAACTCTAGGGGGCTTCGCTTTTGGCATGTTTTTTATGGCGACTGATCCGGTATCAGCAGCGATGTCAAATACCGGCAGACTAACCTATGGTGTTTTGATTGGTTTCATGACGGTCTTGATTCGAGTTGTCAATCCAGCTTATCCAGAAGGCATTATGTTGGCTATTCTATTTTCCAATATCTTGGCTCCATCGATCGATCATTTTGTTGTGCAAGCAAATATTCGGAGGCGTCAGCGTCGTTATGACTAAAGACAGTCCATTCAATATCCTGTTAACCGCATTTGCACTCTGCTTGATCTGCTCAATTCTAGTCTCGGCTGCGGCTATTGGTTTAAAGCAAAAGCAGGTTGATAATCAGGTGCTTGATCAGAAGGTTAAGATTCTGAAGGTCTCAGGGCTGTGGCAAGACGGAATGCCTATCGACCAGATGTTTGAGTCGGTTGAAACACGATTAGTTGATTTAAATAGTGGTGAATACAGCAACTTATTTGCTGTGGATGAATATGATCAACAGAAGGCATCTAATGATTTGGCACAGAGTATCGAGTTAAATCGGCAGGAAGACATCGCTGGTATTGGCCGTCGCGCTAAAATTGCCAAGGTTTACTTGGTCCGCCGTGAGGGTGAGATTAGCCGTATTGTGTTGCCGATTCATGGCTATGGTCTGTGGTCGACCTTATATGGTTACGTCACCTTAGAGCGTGATATGAATACGGTATATGCCATTACTTTTTATGATCACAAAGAAACACCAGGTCTCGGTGGTGAAGTAGATAATCAGAAATGGCAGGCCTCATGGCGTGGCAAACAGATTTATGATGAACAGGGCCAACCACGTATTGCCTTGATAAAAGGCAGTGTTGATCGTAATAACGCAATGCAAAAATATCAGATAGATGGTTTGTCAGGTGCAACACTGACCAGTAAAGGTGTGAGCAATATGTTCACCTTTTGGATGGGTCAGCAGGGTTATAAAAAGTATCTAGAAAATATAAGAGGGGATAAGGCATGAGTACTACAGCAAAGCGTGTGGTCTTAGATCCATTAGTCGATAACAACCCAATTACACTTCAAATATTGGGGATCTGTTCGGCGCTTGCAGTGACCACTACGGTTTCGGCTGCCTTAATTATGTGTCTTGCTTTAACCTCAGTAACCGCTCTATCTAATGCCTCGATCAGCATGATACGGCATCACATCCCAAGCAATATTCGTATTATTGTGCAAATGACAATCATCGCCTCCTTAGTGATTGTAGTTGACCAAATCCTTAAGGCCTATGCCTATGAGGCGAGTAAAACCCTATCTGTATTTGTTGGTTTGATTATTACTAATTGTATTGTCATGGGACGTGCCGAGGCGTTTGCGATGAAGAACTCGCCCGGCATCAGTTTCTTAGATGGCCTCGGTAACGGCTTAGGTTACAGTGTTGTGTTACTAGTGGTTGCAGTGGTGCGTGAACTGTTTGGTTCAGGCAGTATCTTGGGTGTAACGATTTTACTGCCAGTTAGTGAAGGTGGCTGGTATGTGCCGAACGGGCTGATGTTACTACCCCCAAGTGCGTTCTTTATTATTGGCTTGGGTATTTGGGCAATACGTGCACGTAAGCCAGAGCAGGTCGAGCCAGCTGAATTTCGTATTAAGCGTGTGCATCGTACCGAGGTGTTCTAATGGAAGCGCTGCCTAGTTTATTTATTAAGGCGATCTTTGTTGAAAACTTAGCACTGTCGTTCTTTCTCGGCATGTGTACCTTTCTTGCGGTTTCAAAAAAGATTCAAACTGCACTAGGCCTGGGTACTGCAGTGATTGTGGTACAGGCAATTACTGTCCCTGCGAACAATCTGTTATATCAATATGTCTTGCAAGAGGGAGCTTTAAGCTGGTTGGGCTTGCCAGAAGTCGACTTAAGCTTCTTAGGCCTAATCACTTATATTGGTGTGATTGCAGCGATTGTTCAGATTTTAGAAATGGTTCTGGATCGGTTTTTTCCAGCCTTGCACAGTGCATTAGGTATCTTTCTGCCTTTGATTACGGTGAACTGTGCCATTCTCGGTGGTTCCTTGTTTATGGTAGAGCGTGATTACAACTTTGTTGAAAGTGTCACCTATGGACTCGGCAGTGGTGTTGGTTGGGCGCTCGCTATCGTTGCCCTGGCCGGTGTTCGTGAAAAATTAAAATATAGTGATGTACCAGCTGGCTTACAGGGGCTGGGGATTACCTTTATAACTGTTGGATTAATGTCGATGGGCTTCATGGCATTTTCCGGCATTCAACTCTAAGACAGGCGATAGTTATGTTAGAAATCGCATTAGGCGTTAGTTTTTTTTCCGCAATTGTTTTGTCCTTAGTCGTGATTATATTACTGGCGCGGTCGCGTTTAGTTGCTAGTGGTAACGTCACGATTCGAATTAACGGTGAGAAGGAAATCAGTGCGCCAGTAGGTGGTAAATTACTTGCCACCTTGGCTAATGAGCAACTCTTTGTGCCCTCTGCTTGTGGTGGCGGTGGTACCTGTGCTCAATGTCGAGTCAAAATCCGTTCTGGTGGTGGTAGTTTATTGCCAACTGAGACAGGGCATATCAATAAGCGTGAAGCCGCTGCTGGTGAACGTTTATCTTGTCAGGTGGCGGTCAAGCAGGATATGGATATTGAAGTGCCAGAAGAAGTCTTTGGTGTGAAAAAATGGGAATGCACAGTATTGTCGAATGACAATGTTGCTACTTTCATTAAAAACCTCGTGCTAAAACTGCCTGAAGGTGAACATGTGAACTTTCGTGCGGGTGGCTATATCCAGATAGATTGCCCACCACATCATATTCAGTTTTCTGATTTTGCTATCGGTGATAAATACCGTGAAGACTGGGATAAGTTCAATCTGTGGCAATATGGATCTAAGGTCGATAACGTCGTTACACGTGCTTATTCGATGGCGAACTATCCGGAAGAAGAAGGCCTAATTATGCTCAATGTGCGTATCGCAACACCGCCACCAAAGGCTGGTAAGGATATTCCACCAGGCATTATGTCTTCTTATATTTATAGTCTTAAAGCAGGTGATAAGGTTACAATTTCTGGGCCTTTTGGTGAGTTTTTTGCTCGTGAAACACAAAATGAGATGATTTTTATTGGTGGTGGTGCCGGTATGGCCCCAATGCGCTCCCATATTTTTGACCAGTTGAAACGATTGCATAGTCAGCGCAAGATAAGCTTTTGGTACGGTGCACGTAGTAAGCGTGAGATGTTCTTTGATGATGACTTTGATCAACTACAAGCAAGTAATGAAAACTTTCATCGGTATGTTGCTTTGTCTGATCCGCAAGAAGAAGATAATTGGGATGGTTACACCGGTTTTATTCATGAAGTGCTTTACGAAGAATATCTGAAAGACCATCCAGCGCCAGAAGATTGTGAATTTTACATTTGTGGGCCACCGATGATGAATGCAGCGGTAGTTAATATGCTGGAAGGCCTGGGTGTTGAGAAAGAGAATATCCTGCTGGATGATTTCGGCGGTTAGACGATGCAAACTTTATTAATAAGTACATTGGTCTTTATTCTAGTATTTCTGATAATGTCTATCGGCGTAATATTTTCGAATAAACCGATTCAAGGCTCATGTGGTGGACAGAAATGTTCTTCCTGTAAGAAGCCCTGTAAAGATAAGGTGAAGATATAATAATGGCATCTTTTATTATTAGAGATTATATGAGCGCTAGGCGTCTCAGCTTTGCACCAACTATGGATGTGTTGGAGGCAATTGACTTGTTGGTAAGTGAAAATATCTCAGGTGCGCCTGTAATAGATGACCGTGGCCGGCTGTTAGGATTTTTCTCCGAAAAAGACTGTATGTTTCTAGCAACACAAGTTGGTTTTCATAACGAAAGAGTTGGTGATGTGGCTGATCACATGACTTCACCTGCCGTCACTGTTGAGGCCGACAGCAGCGTGCTTGATGTCGCTAAACTGTTTTTAGAGAAGACCCCACGGCGTTACCCGGTGGTCGAAGATAATCGCTTGGTTGGACACATTAGCCGCCGTGATGTACTGCGCGCCCTGCGTGATTTCTCAGCAAAGTCCTAATCTAGTATCTATTGTTTATTATGGATGAGTGGGTCTTGCTTAGATCGCTGAAGTAATAGGTCGAAAAATTCTTTTCGTTGTCTGGGATCTATATCACGATCCATTCGATAATCGGCATAGGTTTCCAGTGCTGCATCAGGTGATAGCCAAATACTCCATAGGCCTAAAGTTTCATTTGGCATCAGTGAATAGCGGATATCTATAATGCGTAACGGTCGTTTTGGGTCTAGTGCAATATAACCTTGTGAAAACCAACGGAAGCGTTCGATATCTTTAGCCTGTTGTGAATCTTTATCTAACCAAGGAAAATCCTTAGCGATGTTGAGATGTCGAATAAATTGGCCAGGAATAATCTCTGTTTTCAGCCCTAAGCGTATAGCATCGATATAGAAACCCTCTTTGGTTTCATAGATCACTCGCCAGAGTAATTGATTAGCAAAGCTAGGCTTAGCATTTAGGCGTATAACTTGATGACCTCGTTCTGTTGCCAGTTGATGACCTACCATGCTGGCACGCTGATTTTGTATCAAACCAAAACCCTGTACTAAGAGTATCCAAGCTACTGCATAGATCGCAATGCGGCGACTTCTTTTTATAGCAGCTAAAACCACTAAGAATAAAACGGGCAGGGTAAAAATGGGGTCGATTATCGAAATTGTATCCCATGACACGCGGTGATTGCTAAACGGCCAGAATAATTGTGTACCGTAACTAGTGCAGCTATCTAATAGACCATGACTGCCGTAAGCGATGGTTGCGTAGAGATAGGTCCAGCGAAAGGATACCTGTGTTCTTTTGTGGAATAAGAGATGAAATAGGCCTGCGCATAGTAGGCCACCTATCGGTATGAAGAGTAAGGAATGAGTGAATTGGCGATGAAATTCAAGGAATAACATCGGGTCTTCATTAGAGCGGATGAAGATATCGAGGTCAGGAGCCATCCCAGCCAAAAGGCCAAGGACAGTCACAGTGATAAAATGTTTTTTATTGCTCAGTGCCTGCGCGCAACTGGCACCGACGACAGCCTGACTTAACGGGTCCATGACTAGCCCCTATCTATATAATGACGTTTGTATGCTACTGCCTATAGCGCTGCGCTAGGGCGTAAATTAGTTTCTGTTACAGGGATCAGTTCACGCACACGACGTACACTCTCAACGCTAATGCCAGCGGTACGGCTTAAGTCTTTGCATAGAGCTGTTCTGAAGCCGATATAGTCAGCACCTAGAGGTAGAAGGGTGGCAATATCGGTTTCACGTAGAGAGCCAGCTAAACCAGTGAGTAACCCTGCACTACGTGCTGTATTTGTGAATTGCTGTAGCACATTTAATTCTTTGTGTAGCAATAGGCTGCCAGAAGCTTTGCCTGCAGTATCGATCATGATGCCTTTTAGCTGTGCTTTTTTAGCGATCTGTATGGTCTCTTCAATATTAAAGTCCACGTCAGCAAAGCAGACTGCGATGATGTTTATACCTCTACGGGCATGATGTTCAAATGTAGGTAAACATCTATCAATATGCTCCTGGCTAAACATTCCGACCTTGACGTAATCTACACCGGTATCTGCAACCGCTTGTATGCGATCTAAGATAAGGCTGACATCAGCATCTAAGTCTCCGACGGTAGCGCTAACCACTGCACTCTCCCATAACTGATCAACAACTTCAGTGATGAGTTTGCAATTGAGACCACCTAAGGCACCTTGCTTGGGATCTTTTAGGTCGATAATATCGGCGCCTAATTGATTCACTTTGATGGCGTCTTCTAAGTTATCGACGCTAGCTAAAAATCCACTCATGTTGCACCTTGCTCTTTAAAGTCTGTTACGCGTTGATGAAGCCATTGCCAGGCTTCCAGTTCACGCTCACCGGCACATTTATCTAAGCCGATAGTGAGGTAGTCTAATTCACTCTTAATCTTTTCTGCTGGTAGCATATGGAGCCGGCTGACTAAAATAGCAAGCTCTATAACGGCCGATTGTGCACGGTTAAAACCATGAAAGGGTGCATGGTTTTCGCTATGTATTAGCTCACAATAGAAGCGCGGTCGCTCAGCATCTTGCTCCTCTATCGTGATGCGTACTTCATCGTGCGCCAATGATTGTTGTAAGCGCAGCCCCTTGATCTTGCTAGTAGCGACACAGGGCCAGTCTCTACGACCGGTCATGCAGCCAGCAAATACACGCACATCATCGGTGTAGTTGATGGTGGCAACACCATTGCGTAGTAGATTGTCTAAAGTGGCAGATGGTTTAAATGGTGCCAACATCAAACCTTTATCTGTTTCATGTACACCCATAGGTGCAATATGTGCGCTACCATCTTCATGCACTGTAGTAATGATACTTTCTCTGATAAAGGGCATTTATATCTTATCCATTTTAGTCGAGCTAAGAATTGTGTTAACTAGTTCAGTGAGATGAGTGGTCTGTTAACAACGTCTAGCATCGTTCTTTTTATCTTTAATCTTCTTGTCACGCGCGGCACGTCTATCTTCGCGCGTTTTCATGGTTGAGCCTTCATCTTTGAAGACTTTTAGATCCTGAGCACTACGTTCTACCGCAACGCCCCAAGTGAGCTCTTCGTCTTGGTCATAGCGCTTACCCAGTTGCCAGGCGATCTGTGCCCTTGCCAATTCACAGCCTAAATAGAAGGCATGGCCTGCATCATCAGAAACACTGAGATGAGGGTAGAGGTCAAAAGGGTCGGTTGCGTTCCAAATACCGTCGCGATTATAGATGAATACACCCTCATCACATACCTGAATCCGAAAATTAGGGTCTTTTACAGCTTCGGCAAATTCTAAAATTTCTACCTGCTCATATGGAAAGGGTTTACGCTCATGTAGAGCCATTAAACCGTTGTCATAGCCTTTAGGTGGAATACTGTCCTCGCGTGAGGCATACATAATACGTCTGGCGAGATCGGCTTCACGTATAGCTTTACGACAATGTTCGCTGACTTCAGTAGCTAAAATTGCCTGTATATCTAGCTCAGAGATAATGCCCATCAATATGGCGTTGATGCCGGCACTATCGGCATGAGTCAATTCAGTTAGATTGCCAACTCCCATCATGATTTGTATGTCAGGGTAACGTTTGCGTAGATTACGATAGCGTACGATTGATTCGGTGAAATTAAAATTAATTGGATCAAGAATAGGATCGGCGATGAAATCGACACCTTCCTTGATCAGGAAATCGATAGTGCGATAGAGAGAGCGTAGGTTGGTTGGTGGCGTGCCAATTACAATCGGCGTGGAATCAACCTTTTCTAAGACCCAAAGCGAGGCTTCTTGTAGGCTCAGCAGGTAATCTGCACCAGCTTGGCCACCAGTGACTAAGTCTTCCGGTAAGAGTGAATCAACGCTGACTTTAAAGCCTTCATTTTTTAATGCCTGTACGGTCTCGGCGAGATGGCCAAAGGGTGTGTTAGGGAGGCAGCCAAGATCGATCACATTAGCACCATCAGTACGGTAGCGTTCGGCGCGTTGGATAATCTGAGGCACAGTCATATTTGGTGCATCGACAATCTCACCAAAGATTTTCACATTATACTGACTCAAATCTACCTTTTTTGCGGCGTGACCAAAATGCTGTGGAATGTCTTTTAACTCTTCAGGTCCACGTTCAGCAGCTAGGCCTAAAGTCTTCGAGAGTTCCTCAATATCACCACGACAACGGCCTGGGAGAATGACCTTATCAAAACCGACACAATCAGCCGCTTTTAATCGGCGTGCGATTAAATCGGTAGTCATCAGTGCAGCGACGCTAACGCCAATCTGTCGAATCTCATAGTCGAACTTGCGATCAGCGAGACCACTAAGCACCTTATGTAGGCTTTTTTCGGCTAATTTTCCAGTTAAAAAGAGGTACCGCTTATTCATACTGTTTCAAACTCAAGCACTGTCATGGCTAAATTATGGAAGGGAGGTTCTTTGCATTATATCCCTTAGCCTAGCCGCCAACAGCAGCAGTCTTTGCTACACTGGCGTTATGTCTATTCAAGTTGTTCGTCGTTCAATACCTAGCCATGCTGCAAATGCAGAACCGTCTACTATAGAGACACCATGGTCGCAGGTAATTCGCAGAGTATACGCTAATCGAGGCATTACTGAGCCCTCACAAGCTGACCTATCGATGCAGCACTTATTGCCGCCATTAAGCCTTTTTCAAATAGACGCTGCGAGTGAGTTGCTGTTTGCCCATATCCAGCGGCAATCATCCATTGTTATCGTTGGTGATTATGACGCTGACGGTGCCACTAGTACTGCCTTAGCGATACGTGGCTTAAGCGCCATGGGGGCAACGCAACTGAATTACATTGTACCGGATCGTTTTCTCTATGGTTACGGTCTGACGCCAGAAATTGTTGCCTTAACAGAGCAGTTTCAGCCAGATTTAATTATTACTGTCGATAACGGTATTTCTAGTATCGCCGGAGTTGCTGCAGCGCAAGAGGCCGGTATTCAAGTCTTGGTGACTGATCATCATCTGCCGGGGGCTGAGTTACCGGCGGCGGATGTCATCCTCAATCCAAATCAACCCGGTGATCAGTTTGCCAGTAAGGCGCTTGCTGGTGTTGGTGTCATGTTTTACTTATTAGTTTCATTACGTGCGTTAATGCGTAAGCAGGGCTGGTTTGAAGCGCAGAGCCTAACGCAACCCAATCTAGCTGATTATCTTGATTTAGTCGCTCTGGGCACAGTTGCTGATGTGGTTACTTTAGATCAAAACAATCGGATATTAGTTGAACAAGGATTACGTAGGATTCGAGCAGGCCAATCCAGTGTTGGTATTAAGGCCTTATTACATGTAGCGAATATAGAGGCAAAACGTTGTGCTGCTAGTGATCTAGGTTTTTATGTGGGTCCTAGAATTAATGCTGCTGGGCGGCTAGAAGATATGGCCATGGGTATTGCTTGCTTACTCACAGATGATGCAAATCAGGCACAAGAGATTGCACAGACCCTACATGATTTGAACAGTAAGCGGCGTGAGATTGAAGGCGTGATGAAGGAGCAGGCACTGAAAGACTTGGCGGCCTTGAATGAACTTGATCTAGTCTCAACGAAGAACAATAAGGCAACAGAAGCCCTAGGTATCTGTATGTATCGTGCAGAATGGCACCAAGGCGTTATTGGTATTCTCGCCGGACGAATTAAAGAAAAAGCCTATCGACCGACAATTGCTTTTGCTGATGGTGATCAAGGTGAGATTAAAGGTTCTGCACGCTCGATTCCAGGTGTGCATATCCGGGATGTATTAGATACCGTCGCTGCTCGTAATCCGGGGTTAATCAATAAATTTGGTGGCCATGCAATGGCGGCAGGTTTGACCTTGGCGCGCGATCGCTATGAGGAATTTTCGGCTGCATACCAGCAGGTGTTGGCCGATTGGATTAAACCAGAAGATCTACAGGCACAGGTGTTATCAGATGGTGAGCTGGGTGCACAGGAGTTAAACCTTGCTACGGCTAAGGATTTACGTAATGCCGGGCCTTGGGGCCAAGGTTTTCCTGCACCGGTGTTTGATACTGATTTTATTGTCACACAACATCGGATATTGGCTGAAAAGCATCTAAAGTTGACGTTAAAGGCAGATCTAGATGCGGCTGAGATTGAGGCTATCTGGTTCAATTTTGATCATGAGGCGTGGTCTAGTCGGGCGCATAGGGTGCATCTGGCCTTTGAGTTGGATGTGAATTTCTTTAGAGGCATCGAATCAGCACAGTTAATGATTAAGCATCTATACGTATCTGAGACGCATTAGTTATCTCTTTACGCGCATGCATAATAGGCTTGAAAGCGTTATTATAGCGCCCTTATGCAATACCTTTAATTTATTACCAGTCTAGTCGTTATCATGGAACTCAATCCCTACTACTTACAATTAAAACAGTTAAGTGAACGCGTCAGCGATTTACGGGGGTACCTTTGACTATGAAAATAAGGTTGAAGAATTAGAAGAAACTGTTCGTGAGTTAGAGCAGCCTGAGGTTTGGAATGATCTTCAGCGAGCACAGGCGCTGGGTAAGCAACGTGTGCAATGTGAGGCCGTAGTTAATACCGTACATACGGTGGAAGCAGGTATTACAGAGGCTGAGGAACTATTACAAATGGCGGATCTTGATAACGATCAAGACACCGTTGATGCTGTATTGCTCGATATAGAGCGACTTGAAGCCGGTGTTGCTAAGCTCGAATTTCAACGTATGTTCTCTGGTGAGATGGATGCGAATAATGCCTTCCTAGATATACAATCAGGCTCTGGCGGTACCGAAGCCCAAGATTGGGCTGAAATGATCCTACGTATGTATCTGCGCTGGGGTGAGATGCATGGTTTTGCTGTTGAGTTGATCGAAGTTTCAGCCGGTGATGTCGCAGGTATCAAGAGTGCAACGATTAAGTTCGATGGTGATAATGCCTTTGGTTGGTTACGTACCGAGACCGGTGTGCATCGTTTGGTGCGAAAGTCACCTTTCGACTCAGGTAATCGTAGGCATACATCTTTTGCTTCGGTGTTTGTTTCTCCCGAAGTGGATGACGACATCGATATTGAGATTAACCCAGCAGATTTACGTATAGACGTTTATCGCGCTAGTGGGGCAGGTGGTCAGCATGTGAATAAAACGGAATCTGCAGTACGTATTACTCATCTGCCGACCGGTGCCGTGACTCAATGTCAAAATGACCGTTCACAGCACAAGAATAAAGATGTTGCGATGAAGCAGTTAAAGGCAAAACTGTATGAGCTAGAAATGCAGAAGCGCAACTCGGAACAACAGGCGTTGGAAGAATCTAAGTCGGATATTGGCTGGGGCAGTCAGATTCGTTCTTATGTATTGGACCAATCGCGAATTAAAGATTTACGTACCTCGGTTGAGACCGGCAACACACAAGCGGTACTCGATGGAGGCCTAGATATGTTTATCGAAGCCAGCTTAAAACACGGACTTTAAAATGACGGACGAAACGCCTAATCAAGATGAAAATCAACTCATAGCCCTGCGTCGTGAGAAGTTGGCTGCATTACGCGCGAATGGCAATGCCTTTCCAAATGACTTTAAGCGCCTGCATTATGCTGCTGACTTAGAATCAGTCTATGGTGAGAAAAGCAAAGATGAATTAAAAGAGCTGGCAGAAGTGGTTGCGGTTGCTGGCCGCATTATGGCGCGACGTGGGCCTTTTTTGTTATTACAAGATATGTCGGGACGTATTCAAGCCTATGTTGACCGTAAAGGCACAACGAAAGAACAACTCGCAGAGATTGATGGCTGGGATATTGGCGATATCATTGGTGCCAAGGGTGCCTTAAATAAATCGGGTAAGGGTGATCTTTATGTACAGGGTGATCAGCTGCAGCTACTAACCAAATCACTACGTCCTTTGCCTGAGAAATTTCATGGACTAACAGATCAAGAGCAGCGCTACCGTATGCGCTATGTCGACTTGATCATGAATCAAGATGCACGTGAAACGTTCAAGATCCGTTCTAAGGTTGTTGCCTTCATTCGGCAATACTTAGGTGAGCAAGATTTTTTAGAGGTGGAGACACCGATGATGCAGGCTATCCCAGGGGGGGCTACTGCAAGGCCGTTTGAAACTTTCCATAATGCATTAGATATGCAGCTTTATCTGCGTATTGCGCCTGAGTTGTATCTCAAGCGTTTAGTCGTTGGTGGTTTTGAGCGTGTATTTGAGATTAACCGTAACTTCCGTAATGAAGGCTTATCGACACGTCATAATCCTGAATTTACCATGCTCGAATTCTATGAGGCCTACGCCGATTACAATACTTTGATGGATCGCACTGAAGATATGCTGCGTAAGTTAGCACATCATCTCTATGGTCGGTTTACCATTCAGTACCAAGGCTCAGAATATGACTTTGAACAGCCTTTCGCACGTCTATCAGTAGCGGAGTCTGTCTTGCATTATAATTCAGATCTGAAGATAGAGCAGTTGCAGAGCACTGAATCACTGCGTGCGATTTGTGCTGATCTCAATATTAAGATTGAAGACAGCTATGGAAACGGTAAGCTGTTGATCGAGATTTTTGAGAAGACGGTTGAGCATCGCTTGGATCAACCAACTTTTATCACTGAATACCCAACTGAAGTATCGCCACTGGCGCGTCGCAACGATAGCCGTCCAGAAGTGACCGATCGATTTGAGTTTTTTGTTGCTGGTAGAGAACTGGCTAATGGTTTCTCTGAGTTAAACGATGCGGAAGACCAAGCAGCACGTTTTAAAGAGCAGGTTACACAGAAAGAGGGTGGTGATGATGAGGCGATGCATTACGATGCTGACTATATCCGCGCCTTAGAGTACGGTTTGCCGCCTACAGCAGGTGAGGGCATTGGTATCGATAGACTCGTTATGCTGTTCACTGATTCAGCATCGATACGTGATGTATTGCTATTCCCACATATGCGTCCAGAGTAAGTAGTTTTACCTAGTAGGTTTGAGATTTAGGGTCTGCTGCTAGGTAGGCTCTACTCGTTTTGCTTCTCTTCTGTTGTTAGTAATGCTTTCGTTTCTACACATTTTGCGTATATTTTGCCTTATATCTGCATATTAGCCCTCGAAAAGTAATAAATTAAAATTAATATTAATTAAATTTACTATAATATATAGTCATATTTTATCTTTATTAATTAGTTATGGGTTTATTCCTAATTGCTATTTTTTGATGTTTAACTTTAAGTTATTAGGAGGGCGGACCTATGGAAAAAGAATCAAGATTATTATTTGGGAAGGTGTTAGGTGAGATATATCGGTTTCAACGCG
>Ga0228619_1000243_pt1 | contig 25464 bp, 20 predicted proteins | sample 22DmetaG_FD_190065 | JGI IMG/M metagenome (GOLD analysis project Ga0228619, IMG submission 190065) | Seawater microbial communities from Monterey Bay, California, United States - 22D | ecosystem: Environmental > Aquatic > Marine > Coastal | place: USA: California | collected 2016-10-12 | reverse complement strand
TAACTTTCACAGTTGCAGGCGATGAGCTGGCTATAACTCCAATAGGCACCCTGACATTTGTATCTGAACCAGACTTTGAAACAAAAGCTATATACACTTCAACCATAACAGTTACTGATGGTATCAATTTTTCAACCCAATCAATAACAGTAAATGTGCTTGATGTGGATGAAATCCCACCAGTTATTTCTATCAACGGAGCTAACCCTATAACTGTTGAGTTAGGTTCAACTTATTCAGACGCTGGCGCTATAGCTGATGGAGGAGAGACAGTATCCTTAGAGTCAAATGTTGATACAGCAAAAGTAGGTTCATACACCGTAACTTACTCTGCGACTGATGCTGCCGGAAACATTGGAACTGCAACAAGAATAGTAAATATAATTGATACTACTAAGCCTATTATAACAATAATTGGAGACAATCCAGCCACTGCTGAATTTGGTTTAACTTACACAGACGCAGGTGCAACTGCTTCAGACTTATCAGGGGACGTTACAGTTATAACTAGCGGATCAGTAAATACAAACGTAATTGGCAGTTATAGCTTGACCTATTCAGCAACAGATGCATCTGGTAATACCGGAACTTCATCTAGAACAATAATTGTTCAAGATACAACTGGCCCTCAAATTACTATTTTAGGAAATAACCCTCAAACAGTTGAGCTTGTTCAATATGATCCACCAAGTTCTATATACAAAGATACAGCTGGAGCAATTTCTGATGGTGGAGAGGAAATATTCACTGATGAAATTGATGTTGATAATACTGCAATTGGAACATATTTCGTTTATTACTCAGCTACCGATACCTCTGGAAATAAATCAACTGTAGCAAGAACAGTTTATGTAGTTGATACAACAGCACCAAGGGTTACTCTTTATTCTAATGGGTCTACTTCAGATGAGGTAACTGTTGAGCTAGGGTCAACCTTTGTTAGTTCAGGAGCATATGCAACAGATATTTCTATGAGCACTGGTTTTGACACAGACCTCGGTATAGAGGTAACTGTTACAGGTACAGTTGATACCTCAACTGTTGGAACTTATACATTAACTTATACAGCAACAGATGCTTCAGGCAATGTAGGTACAGCAATAGAAACTGTAAATGTAGTAGATACTACTGCTCCAGTGTTTACATCATCTGCAACCTTTAGCGCAGCAGAAAATCAAACAGTCATAGGAATAGTAACAGCAACAGATTTATCAGGAAGTACTCTATTTTCTATTGCAAGTGATGAAATTGAGATAACAACAGATGGAGTTTTAAGTTTTGTTTTGGTGCCTGATTACGAAACTAAGTCTAGTTATACAGCAACGGTAACTTCTAGTGATGGTACTAACTCAACCACACAAAACATCACCGTTAATGTAACTGATGTTAATGAGGCTCCTGCATTTACCTCATCAGCTACCTTTAGTGCTGCAGAGAATCAAATAGCTATTGGAACGGTAACAGCAACTGATGCAGATGGTGATTCAGTAACCTTCACAGTTTCAGGTTCTGAATTAGCAATAACTTCAGCAGGGGTCTTAACTTTTAAAGCAGCTCCAGATTATGAAACTAAATCTACTTATACAGCAACAGTAACTGCTAGTGATGGAACCAATACTACAACTCAAAGTATTACTGTCAACGTAACTGATGTTAACGATAATTCTCCAGTCTTTACTTCCAGTGCTACTTTCAGCGCAGCTGAAAACCAAACTGCTATAGGCACAGTTACAGCATCTGATGCTGAAGATGATGAAATCACTTTCACCGTCTCAGGTTCTGAATTAGCTATAACCTCAGCAGGGGTCCTGACTTTTGTATCTGCTCCTGACTATGAAACTAAGTCTACATATACAGCAACGGTAACTGCTAGCGATGGTACAAATACTTCAACTCAAGATATTACTGTGAATGTTACAGATGTTGATGAAAATGTTGATACAGGGCCTGTATTTACATCAGATAGCACTTTTGAAGTTGCAGAAAATCAGCTAGTTATCGGAGAAGTGACGGCAACTGATCCAGATGGGGACTCTATTTCATTCTCAACAACAAGTACTGAAATTCTTATTGATTCATTAAATGGCAATATGACATTTGTAAGCCCGCCAAACTTTGAAGCAAAATCTGTTTATAAAGCCACTATTCTTGCAAGCGATGGCGTAAACGAGTCATCGCAAGATATAACAATTAATATAACAAACGTAGTTGAGGCCCCTGAAGCCTTTGATAAAACCATAATATTTAGAGTCCTTCCTCAGATTCAAACAGAACAAAATATCACCTTGCCTGCTGATGGAGATAACCTCACATACATTATTGTTAGCAATCCTACCAAGGGAACTTTAACTTTAGATGGAAATATAGCTACTTATAAGGCTTTTTTGAATTACACAACATCTGATACTGACAGTTTTACCTTTAAAGTTAGCAATGGCTCAGAAGAGTCTTCAGTAGCAACTCTATCAATAGATATTATGACTGATCCACTTTATAAATATCAATGGCATCTAGAAAATACAGGTCAAACCACTTTTGCTACTAATGCCGGAACAGCTGATGAGGATCTAAATCTAAATACCGTTATATCGAGTGGATATACAGGAGCAGGAGTTACCGTAGCTGTTATTGATTCAGGTTTAGAGATTGGACATGAAGACCTTGCAAGTAATATAGTTGCAGGTTCCTATGACTTCCTTGATTCTGATACCGATCCCACAAACACAATTGATGTATCAGGAGATCATGGTACATCTGTAGCGGGAATTATAGCTGCAACAGGTTGGAATGCATTGGGTGGAAGAGGTGTAGCCCCAGATGCATCTCTTGTGGGATATAACCTTCTTCAAAATGGCTTTGGTTCCTATCAACTTCAATCATGGGGTATTAACCCACCAGTAGAAGCTAATGTAGATATTTATAACATGAGTTATGGGAACTACTACCCTGGAATTAGCCAAACCTTTGCGCTACCTGATTTCTTGGATGCATATTATGAAGATGCACTGGTTACCGCAACAACAGAATTAAGATCAGGCAAGGGTGCTCTATATGTTCAGTCATCTGGAAATGAATACTCAGACTATGCAACAGAGGATTGTGGTGAAAATGAGTTTACATGCGTTGAAGTGATTTGGGATAACTGGTCAACAGTTCCTTACATTCTTCAAGTGGGAGCCCTTAATGCAAATGGGCAAAAATCAAGCTATACAACAACTGGTGCCGCGCTTTGGGTATCAGGGTTTGGAGGCGAGACTGGAGCAAATGAATCAATTCTCAACAACCAAAACCTTCAGCTACCCTCAGGAATTTATGAACCGGCTATTTTGACTACAGACCAAAGCAGTTGTGCCAAGGGCTATGTGAGCACTAATGTTTCAACGAGATATAATGAATTTGAAAATTCAACTGGAAGTAAGGCAATTAATTCTGAATGTAATTACACAAGCACATTTGGAGGAACTTCCTCTGCTGCACCAACAGTTGCCGGCGTTATGGCATTAATAATTAGCGCAAACCCTGATTTAACTTGGAGGGATGTTAAGCACATAATAGCTTCAACATCAGATCAGGTTGGAACAGATTCAGACTATACCTATGATTTTCAAGGAATTAATCAGTATGAGTGGGAAACAAATAGTGCAGGATATAAATTCCATAACTGGTTTGGCTTTGGAAAGATAAATGCAGCTGATGCAGTTGATATGGCTTTATCCATGCAAGGCAATAATTTAGGAGCATTTCAGACAACTGGTTTCCAACAAGAGGTTCAAGATGAGCTTGTAATATCAGACGCTGAAACTACTTCAGCAACCATTGAAATTATAAAACCAGATAATTCTAATAACTTTATTGAATTTGTAAGAGTTTCTATACAGTTCAATCACCTGGTCCCAAAATCAATTGGATTAAGGTTAGTTTCACCAGATGGAACCGAAGTTAATATAATGCAGCCAATGACAAACCTAGGAACTAACCCGGCTAACACCTTGTTTGATATAGGTGTAAGCGGCCTTTATGGTGAAAGCATAGAGGGAACATGGACATTGTATGCTGATGACTATATTGAAGATGCAATTGAAGGAAGCCTAATACAATGGGGGATTGAAATTTATGGAAATTAATTTTAAAAAACTAACATTAAATATATTTGCAGTAATATTTTTGACTTTTAGCATATCCATTCAAGCAAATATTAAACAAGCCGTTATAAAGGATGGAAGTCAAATAACATTTTTATACTCTACGGTTTATTTATATAAAGATAATCTTTTAAGTGAGATTGATATTTCACAGAACATTGATCTTTCAGGAAGTGATAGCAATGTAAGGACTTTGAGACTAGAACCAGGTCAATACATAAAAGTTAAAGGGCTTGATGGAAGAGAGAAATTATTCAATGGCTCGATTATAGTTAAGTTCAAGAGCCCAGAGGATCTGCAGGCCTTTTCTTTAAGAAATGAGGTGGTGCTTCTTAATAATTTGCCAGACATTGGACGTGGAGTATTTAAAATAGATGATATTTATAACTTTAACGAAAAACTAGATCAATTAAAAAGTAATAATCCTAATATTGAGCGTGTAGAACTTAATACAATTGATATATCTATTAGACCTAAATAATAAAGCAGGCTTGCACCTGCTTTATTGACCTTGGGGATTAGAATTTAGAGGATATTCAAAGGTCTCATATTAATAGACCATATAACTTTGTAAAAGTTCAAAATAATTCATAAAACAATACAATAAGAAGCCCAAAATAAAACCAGACCCTAATGGTATTTCTTTACTTGAATTTTTTTCTTTTAATAAATAAATTAAAAGAGCAGATAATGAACCCAAAAGAACAACAAAGGGTAGGGCAAAGATACCGACCATAGAACCTATTGAGGATAGAAGAATAAAATCACCTCCACCGATCCCATCAACCCCCTTTATTAATCTATAAGAGGTATTGATAATCCATAAGATACCGAAGCCAATAAGCAAGCCTGCTAAGGATATGTAAAATTGATTAAAGCCAAGGGTAGATATTGTAAATACTTCATATACTCCAATTGCAACAAAGCCTATCAAAACGATTCCGAGGTTTAGCCAGAAGGGGAGAAGAAAATATTTTAAATCTAAAATAAAGAGAATAAAAAAATTAAAAAAAACAAAATAAGCAAACAAGAGCTGAATATTTAATCCAAATATAAAAAAAAGAAGTACACCTGCCAATAAATGTACTAACTCATTAAGAGGATACATTGGAGATATTGGTGTTTTACAAAAACCACATTTACCTTTTTGAAAAAGAAACCCAATAACTGGTATTAGGCTTACTGTGCTTATAGTCTTATTGCAAGACACGCAATGAGACCTAGGAAAGAATAAGTTAATGCTGCTGTCATCATCTTGCATTAATGGAAGTCTGTATATCATCATGGATGAGAGGCTCCCAAAGCATAAGAATATTAGCGATAAAAAAATTAATATCACTTACGTTTTGCTAACCAAAAACAAAAAAATAATAAACTTAATGCAAAGAACGCATATATACCAATTATCATTAATTTATCAATCATTTGTTACTCCCAAGGCAAATGAATCAGGTCTTCTGAAGTCTCCATAACCTGAATATGTGCCATTTTTTTTCATTATTAATTGTAAGTTTGTAGCAGGCTCAATAATCTTTAAAGTATATCCAGCCTCCTTTAACCACTTACTGGAATCAACATCAACACCAAACTCAATCTCAAGTCTATCAGGTTGCCATTGGTGGTGGATTCTACTAGCCTTATTAGCTTCATCAACATCCATATTAAAATCAATCATATTTAATATGGACTGGAGAACTGCAGATATTATCCTTGCACCTCCAGGCGACCCCGTTGTAAAAAAGAACTCATTATTTTTAAATGCAATCGTTGGAGTCATAGAGCTTAGCGGTCTTTTTCCTGGAATAATCTCATTGGCTTTCGCACCAAGAAGACCAAATTGATTGGGCACCCCTGGTGACACAGAGAAGTCATCCATCTCATTATTCATCAAAATACCAGTGCCTTTAATAACGACCCCAGACCCAAAGCTAGAATTTAATGTATAGGTTGAAGAAACGACATTACCCTTATTATCTACAACAGAAAAGTGAGTTGTTTCAAAGCTTTCTTTATCAATATACATCCCAGGATTGATTTCATTAGATGGTGTTGCCTTTCCAATTTCTATTTTTGAAAAGATATTATTTGCATACCCTTTATTAGTGAGCATTCCAATCGGCACATCAAAGTAGTCTGGGTCGCCAAGGTATTTAGATCTGTCAGAGTAGGCATATTTCATTACCTCACCTAAAATATTTATATATTCTTTAGAGTTATGTTTCATATTAGAAAGCTCATAATTCTCAAGAATGTTTAACATTTGAATTATATGCACTCCACCAGAGGAGGGCGGAGGCATCGTAATTATTTCAGAGCCCCTATAGTTTGCAACTAGCGGCTCCCTCCAAACAGGCTCATAATTTCTAAGATCTTTTTTTGAAATAATTCCGCCATTAGACTTCATGTCATTTACTATTTTTGAGGCAACTTCCCCTTTATAAAAACCATCCCTTCCTTTTTTAGAAATTATTTCTAAAGTTTCTGAAAGGTCTTTTTGTATAAATAATGTTTTATTAAAAACGGGATAATTAGATTGGAATATTTTTTTGGTCTCCGGATATGTAGAGAGCTTTTTATGATACTTCACTAGCATATCTTGCATATATGGTGTTACCTCAAAACCTTCTTTAGCTAGCTTTATAGCTGGAGCTAGTAGCTCCTCCCAATCCATTGAACCAAATTTCTGATGAACGGACCAGAGACCTGCCACAGTTCCAGGAACACCGCTTGAAAGATATCCAAGAGTAGATTTATTGGGGATCACGACTCCATTATCATCAAGATACATATCTTTCGATGATTGCCTTGGAGCTCTTTCTCGGTAGTCTATTGCAAAGTTAGCATTCAGATCAGCATCATGAATAACCATAAATCCGCCACCACCAATATTACCAGCTCTAGGGAGCACTACCGCCAAAGCAAATCCAATAGCAACAGAGGCATCATATGCGTTTCCACCGGATTTAATAATATCCTCACCTATCTCTGTAGCCAGAAAATGCTGAGTTGTTACCATACCAATGTCGCTAAAAGCTATTTCTTTTTGACGAGGCACATACTTGCTTGGGTCTACTGTACCTATTGGCGTGAATGATTGAGCCGTTAAATTAATGCAATAAATAGATACGAGTAAAACTTGGAGTATTTTTTTATACATTAATAAATTCCTTGGCTAATTCTGCTGCCCATTTATAATCAGCTTTCCCATTTGGGGCTCTGTGAACCTTGTCAACAAATTTAATATTTTTTGGTACCTTGTAGCTTGAGAGATGTTTTTTTGTTTCCTCTCTTAGAGAATGCTCCTCAATACTCATCCCGTCGTTAAATGACGCAACTGCAACTACTTTTTGACCAAATTTCTCATCATCAACACCAACCACAAGAACATCATCAATATTTATATTTAATTTAAGTGCTTCCTCGACCTCTTCTGGATATATTTTTTCCCCTGCAGAATTTATACAGTTGCTCCCTCTGCCAAGCAGAGTAATACTTCCATCTTCCTCTACGAGAGCATAATCGCCAGGAAAACTATATCTTTTTCCATGAACCTCTTTAAATGTTTGAGCTGATTTGACAGGATCTTTGTAATACCCTTGAGGAACCATGCCGCTTGTCCCAACAAGGCCCCTAATACCAGATCCTGGTTCTACTATAGCTCCATCATCACCCAAGACTATTACATCTGGGTTTATTTTAAATTTAGCAGTCTTTACAGATTTTTTCCTAGAACTTACTGACGATGCCATGCCTCCTTCGCTCGAACCCATTGAGTCAAATAGCTTAACGTCATGATGCCCAAGAATTCCTTGCTTTACTTCTGCACTCCAAATAACTCCGCTAGAAATAATAATCTTGAGTGACGAAATGTCATAAGGTTCTGCTTTTTCTTTTCCTGCATCTAATTCTTTTAAGAGTGGTTTAGCAAATGCATCACCTACAATAACTAGGTTATTTGCACCTGTTGTAGATATCTCTGAAAGTATCTTTTCTGGGTTAAGGCCAATCTCAGGAATTGTAATTATTGATCCGCCAAGACAATGTGTCATAAAACCTCCAAGAAACATTCCCGTTCCATGCATCAAGGGGCAAGCTATCAAACATCTAGTTAAATCATTTGATTTAGATTTTTTTATGATAATTTCTTTTAAATCTTTAATATTCTCTCTCAATCGCATATTTGGAACTTCATACCCTTGTGATTTTAAGCCTCCATACATTGCAACTGAAAACTCACCATGGTTATACATTACACCCTTGGGCATTCCCGTTGTTCCACCCGTATAAATCATATAAATATTATCTTCATCTCTAATTATCCGTTCCATCGGATCATTGGATGAGATAATTTCTTCATAAGAAAAACATCCATCAATCTCTGTATCTTTATCTCCACCAATCTGTATCCAGGTTTTGACATCTGGCAGTTTTTTATAAACTTGTTTCACTTGCTCCAAGTAAGATTCATGAAAAAATACAACCTCAGAATCAGAGTTATCAAATAAGTAAATTAGTTCATCAGATTGATATCTGTAATTAACATTAATTGGAACACCCATAACTTTCATAGTTGCAAACTGCGAAGTTAGGTATTCATTACAGTTAAATAAATACATACCAACCTTCGTATCTTTCGTAACACCTCTTTCGTTAAGAAAGTTTGCAATTCGTGCAGATATTTTTTCATATTCTGCCCATGTTTTTTTGTCATCGCCTGAAATGCAAGCTAGCTCGTTTGGAATTAAATCTGAAATGTTTTCCCAGATTGTTGCAAGATGAAGTTCAAAATTATCGTTAATTTTCATATTAAAATTTTATCTCAATTGGCTAGTTATAATAACTCTTATGATAGTAGAATAATGTAAATAAATTTCATTACAAACTATGACAGATATATACAAAGATATACTAGACAAAATTACAGCTAAAGGCCAAACATTTGAGACCAAAGAAGTTCTTAATGAAAATGGTGTGACCTATACTGAATATGCAAATTTTGCAGAAAGTTTAAAACAGTTTTTTGATATCGGTCTGATGCATGAAGAAAAAGATTGGCTGGTATATGAAGACGAAAGATATACCTATAAAGAGGTATATGATCGAGCGGCTCAAGTAGGTAATGCTTTGATTGCATCGGGGATTGGGAAGGGCGATAGAGTTGCTATATGTATGCAAAATAACCCTGAATACTTATACACATACATGGGAATAGTTGGAATTGGTGCTGTTTGCGTTCCTTTAAATTCATGGTGGGTTCCTTCTGAAGTGCTCTATGGGTTAGAGCACTCAGACGCAAAATTACTCTTTGCTGATCAAAAAAGATTACAAGGCCTAGAATCAATGCCAGAAGTCATAAAGATTGTTACTTCATACACGCCTGATAGTAACTATAAATCTATTAATGAATTTCTTGACGGTCACTCGAAAAATTGGCCTGATGTTGATATTAATAGAAATGATAACGCCACTATTTACTATACATCTGGGTCAACTGGTAAGCCAAAGGGCGTACTCTCATCTCAAAAAGGTATTCTTTCTACAATGTTTAGCTGGGCATGTTACTCAACTGTAGTTTCAGAAATTCTAGCTAAAATGGATCCAAGTGCAGACCCTTTACTCAGCCCAAACTTAGCAATGCTTCATTGCGTGCCTTTATTTCATGTAACTGGAAGTCATGCTGGTTTTTTAATGTCTGTCCTGGTAGGTAGAAAAATTGTAATGATGAAAAAGTGGGATGCAGGAGAGGCTCTAAGAATTATTGAAGAAGAAAAAATATCAGATATTACAGGTGTACCAACGCAAACATGGGAGTTGCTAAACCATCCAGATAGAAAAAATCATGATATGTCGTCATTGAAAACCTTAGGCGGCGGCGGCGGGCCAAGACCAGCGGAACATGTTAAACAAATTGATGAGCAATTTGAAGGGAGGCCTGGAATCGGATATGGCTTATCTGAAACAAATGCTCTTGGAACATTAGGTAATGGAGATGAGTATGTAAATAACCCTTCTACAGCAGGAAGAGTTGTTCCGCCATTAACAGAAATAAAAATATTAGATAATAACTGGGATGAGCTCAATGAAGGAGAGCTTGGTGAGATTGCAATAAAAACCCCAGCATCAATGGTTAGTTATTGGAAAAATAGTGAAGCTACTTCTGAATGTATGAATGATAGTGGCTGGTTTAGAACTGGTGATTTAGGCAAATTTGAAGGCCCTTTGCTATATATTGTAGACAGAGTTAAAGATATGGTTATCCGAGGTGGTGAGAATATTGCATGTCCTGAAGTTGAAGCTGCCATATATGAGCATGATAATGTTTTAGAGGTCTGTGTTTTTGGTATACCTGATACAAGGCTTGGCGAGATAGTATCATGTTGTATTTATTTAAAACCTGGATCAGAACTAAAAGAAGAAGAGCTTAGAGACTTCCTTTCTGATAAGCTTGCACCATTTAAAATTCCTGCAGTTTATAACTTTTCTGAAAATAAAATACCAAGACTTGCATCTGAAAAATTTGATAAGCCAGAACTTCGAAAAATATATGCCAAACAATAATTAAATATTTTTTAGTGATATTTGCATCCAAAAATAGTATAAATAGTTTTATGAATTTTTATCATTGCATATGACAGAAAGAATTTTGATAGTTGAAGACGAGCCCGATATACGAGCAACCCTCGAATATAATCTTCATCGTGAAAATTATTTAACAGAATCAGTAGGCACTATTTCAGAGGCTGAAAAAATTCTTAAAGAAACTGATATATCAATTATTCTTCTTGATCTAATGCTTCCTGACGGCTCTGGTTTAGATCTTTGTAGAAAATTAAAATCAGAGAAAGAGTCAAACTCGATACCAATTATTATATTAACTGCTAAAGATGATGAGGTTGATAAAGTTGTTGGATTTGAGCTTGGTGCTGACGATTATGTTACTAAGCCTTTCAGTGTGCGAGAGTTAATACTTCGAATTAAAGCTATACTGAAAAGAGGAACAAAAAAACCTGAAATCCTAGAAGTAGAAAGAGAGTTTGGTGATCTAAAGATTGATACAGAATCTCATGAGGTTTTTGTCAACGACAATGAGGTTGTGTTAACAGCACTTGAGTTTAGACTTCTCAAGCAGTTAGTTGATAGAAGAGGCAGGGTTCAGACCAGGGAGCAACTTCTTTCGGATGTTTGGGGTTACAGTGCAGACATCACAACCCGAACAGTTGATACACATATCAAGCGCTTAAGAGAAAAACTTGGAGTGATTGGAAAATATGTGCAAACAATAAGAGGCGTGGGATATAAATTTACCAGAACACCTGATTAATTAAACAATGGGTATAAGAGCTCGAGTTTTTTTATTAGTATTTTTTTCTTTAGCAGTAAGTATACGTATTGCCTACGTTATTGCAGAGAGAGATATTACATCTACGTTCGAAGAGCAAACAATTTTTCAGCTTGAAAAACAAGCGTACCTTCTTCTTGAGAGTGTTAATGATATAAGCAAGCTTAATAGCCAAGAAGCAAGTTCTATAGCAAATAGACTTGGTGAGGCTTCAGATTCAAGGGTTACACTGATTTTAAATAACGGAACCGTTGTAGGTGACTCAAATCTTTCCCAGCAAGAGATAAGCCTTATTGATAATCATATTAATCGAAAAGAAGTGCAAGAAGCACTTCTTAATGAAAAGGGCTGGTCTTCACGTTTCAGCTCAACGCTAAATCAGCAGCTTTTATACTTTGCCGTTACTGATCAAAATATAGAAAGTCCAAACATAATTAGGATTGCTGTCCCCTATACCTATTTGGATAGGGTAATAGCAAGTTTAAATGTATCCATTTTTTTAATTGGCGCTGTTGCCTTTGTTGTCTCTTTTATTGCAAGCGCTCTAATTTTTAACTATACCTACAGAAGCCTCTCAGAATTGGAAGACGCAATATCAACTTTGACAATCAATCCATTAAAAAACAATGAAATTGAGCCAGTACAAATCAAAAAAACTGGTGAGTTTGATAATGTCGCTAGAAGTATCTCTCAAATATCCGAGGTTCTTAAATCACAAGTAAGGTTAATTGCTAGACAGCGAAATCAATTTGGATCAGTTTTGGATGATTTAGGTGAGGGCGTTATAGTCTTTAACCATTTATCAAACATTACTTACAATAATGATAAAGCTCTAAAGATTTTAAATCTTAAGAATGATATTGATAATTTAAAAATTGAAAATCTTGAAATTAAAGCTATTACTAATTTATACGAAATTGCCAGCAAGAAAAAGAAAGCAAATAAAGAATTCGAAATAGATATGGGTAACGGTACAACAAGATGGGTATTAGGTTCAATGAATCAATCAAATTCTGCAAACCAGTTCATACTCGTTGTGCATGACATCACCCAATTAAGAAAGCTAGACTCAATGCGAAGAGACTTTGTGTCTAATGTTTCTCACGAGTTAAGAACTCCGGTAAGTGTTATAAGGGCAAACTCTGAAACGCTATTAAGTGGAGCTCTAGATAACAAAAAGGATGCTGAAGTTTTTTCAAAAGCTATCTTACATAATGCTGAGAGGCTTTCTGAGATGGTTTCAGATCTCATTGACTTATCAAGAATTGAATATGGCGAAGTTAAGCTTAATTTTGAACCAGTGAACATTAATAGATCTATACTCGGTGCACTTGATTCAATAAAAGGTTTGGCTGCTAAAAAAGAAATATCACTTTTCTTTGACGAACATGATGATACCTATGTATGGGTAGATACAAATGCTATTGAGCGTATTTTGATCAACCTCTTAGATAATGCAATAAAGTATAGTCCGCAAAAATCAAGCGTAACCGTAAAGGTATTAAATGATACTAAGCATCTCGAGATTAATGTCATAGATAGCGGAAAAGGTATTGATGATATGGATAAGAAAAGAATTTTTGGTAGATTTTATAGAACAGCTCAAGCTAGAGCATCTGATAAAACTGGTAGCGGTCTAGGGCTTGCTATAGTAAAAAATCTTGCGCACAGCCTTAACGGAGATGTTGGTGTAAAAAATTCTGATTCAGGCGGGTGCAATTTTTGGTTCACAGTACCAAAAGCAAAATAGTTATAAGTTTCATTAACTATCTCTCAATTAGATTTTAAGTTTTTATGCGAAATAAGCTACACTAGTGTTTCTTTTTTATGATAAATATAAGCAAAATAAAGATTACATTACTTAGCATGCTAACTGCAGCTTCAATAGCTGTTGTGGCTATTCTTTTAAATAGTTTTTTTTCTAAACCAGATTTATATAATATGGGTGAAATTGAAGTGCCTAAGTTGGATGTGAACCTAACCAATGATTCCAAACTTAAAGATGCTCCAGAAATTGAAAAAGTTGAAACAACTTTTGAATACAAGATTATAGGTTTTATGGCAGGAGAAAATGAATCCTCTGTTATCGTAAAAAAAGGCAACAAGGAGCAAGTAGTGGTTCTTGGTTCTGTGCTTGATAAAAAATATACATTAATTAGTGTTACAAGAGATGAAATTGTCTTTCAGGCTAACAATAATTTATATAAAATTAAAAATCTAGTTGGTAAATAAATATGAAGTTTTTCCTTAATAGTCTGTTCACTTTAATCTTATTTTTTGGATCTCAGCACGCGCTTTCTGAAGATACTTTTATTCTTAACTACGAAGAAGTAGACATTAAAAAAGTAACCCAGGATATTGCTCAGTTTTCAAAGAAAACAGTTATCTTAGACCCAAGAGTAAAAGGAAAAATAACTATTTATTCGAATGCAGAACTCAATAGGGATCAGGTATGGAATGTTTACCTTAGAACTATGCAAGTAAATGGTTTTAGTGCTATTTCTGGTGATGGTTTTGTGAGGGTTGTTCCAGAAAATGAGGCAACAAGAGATATTAATGTTGATAGTGAAAATCGTGCCAACTTTTCAACTGAGATCATACCACTTGCAAATAGATCTTCCGCTGAAGTGCTACCAATGATTAAACCAATTACCGGAAGACAGTCACACTTATCTAGCATTGCATCTATAAATTCAATATTAATTGTTGATAGAGCAAGTAATATTGAGAGAATTAAAAAATTGTTAAATGATTTAGATATTAATAATTCTGCAAAAATATCAATTGTTAAATTAAAAAACCTACCCTCAATAGAGGCCGTTCGTATTCTTGAAAAACTAAAATCTCAAAACAATCCAACTATAAATAAGTTTATCGCAGTTCCTTTTGCTCCTTCTAACTCTATTATTATCTCGGCAAATGATTTTGTTACTGATAATATTAAAAGAACATTAGCCTCTCTAGATGAAGATATTATAAATAGTGACGAAACCATTGATGTTATCTATTTAAAATATGCTAAATCGAGTGAAGTTGCCTCTATTCTTAACTCAGTTTCAAGCAGATTTATGTCAAATTCTGATGGTAAATCAACAGTTATTACCAATCATGAAAAAACCAATTCAATAATTATCTCTTCTGATGAGTCAAATATTACAACATTAAAAAACCTTATATCTAAACTTGATATAAGAAGAGCCCAAGTTCTCGTCGAGGCTATTGTTGTTGAGCTTTCTGAAAATGCTGCCAATGATTTAGGTGTCGAGACTGTTTTTTCAGGAGGTTCTAATAATGGCGAAATTCCTATTGGCATAACAAGATTTAATGATTCTGGTCCAGACCTTCTTTCTATTGTCGGCTCAGCAACAGACAGCACTGATACAACCTTAGCTGCAAGCTCTTTAACATCATTGTTAAATACTCAAGGTATTGTTGCAGGTTTTGGAGATTTAACATCAGGGGGGGATAGTTTTGCTGCAATAATAAATGCAATTGCGCGTGACACAAATTCTAATATTCTTTCAACTCCATCAATACTTGCAATGGATAATGAAACTGCAAGCTCGATAATAGGCCAGGAAATACCAATCACCACTGGTGAAAGCCTTGGATCAAACAATGCAAATCCATTTAGAACGACATCTAGACAGGAGGTTGGCATAAAGCTTGATGTAACTCCACAAATTAACGAAGGTAGCTCAGTTTTGTTAGAGATCAAAATAGAAGTTTCTGGTGTGGCTGGTGTAGTTTCTAGTGGTGTGGATTTGATTACCAATAAGAGAGCTATTGAAACAACAGCACTTGTTGATGATGGTCAAATTATTGTTTTAGGAGGTCTCATTGATGATGACACTCAAGAGACAATCTCAAAAGTTCCTCTTTTAGGGTCAATTCCTATATTTGGAAAACTATTTCAATCAAAATCAAAAAATACTGTGAAGAAAAATTTAATGATTTTTATAAAACCTCAAATCATGACTGATTCAAATTCTGCATATGATATTTCCAGTGAAAAATATAATTATATAAAAGCACAACAAATACTCTCTAAAGAGCAAAAGATACTTGAAGACTTAGCTAAACCAACTAATTAGAAATGATTGATTCTCTTAAAGACTCAGACAACCTTTCATTTGTTTTGCCTTATGATTATATAAAAGATAATCAATTAATTATCACTAATAACGACCCCGTAGAGGTAATGACGCCGAATAGTATTTCCAGAGATATGTATCATGAGCTGCAAAGGTTTCTTGGAACATCTTTTTCTATAAAGAAATGCTCCTCAACTGAATTTAATGAGTACATTACAAATATATTTTCATCTGATAACGTTCAAAGCGACATATCTGAGGAATTATCAGACTCATTTGATCTTGAATCTTTTGCCGGCAGTATATCTGCAACCGAAGATCTCTTAAGTGGAAATAATGATGCTCCTATTATTAAGTTAATAAATGGAATTATAAGTAAAGCTATCAAGCTTAGAGCATCAGACATCCATTTTGAGCCATATGAGGACCAGATTATTGTTAGGTATAGGGTTGATGGAATACTTAAAGAGGTTCTTACCCAAGACAGCAAAATATCGTCAGTTTTAATTTCTAGACTAAAAATAATGTCAGGCTTAGATATCTCAGAAAGAAGACTCCCTCAAGACGGAAGGGTATCTCTGTCTCTTGGGGATAAAAGTGTTGACGTGAGAGTGTCTTCATTACCATCTTCTCATGGTGAAAGAATGGTTCTTAGAATTCTTGATAAGCAGTCAGCACAGATAAATATTGACGATCTAGGCTTACCCAATACCATTCTTAGTGACTATAAAAGATCACTTAAAAATCCTGAAGGAATTATACTTTTTACTGGGCCAACTGGTTCTGGAAAAACTACAACATTGTATGCAGGGCTTCGTTATTTAAGCGATTCTTCGCAGAATATACTAACCGTAGAAGATCCTATTGAATATACATTAAAGGGTATAGGTCAAACGCAAGTTAACACAAAAACAGGTTATACATTTGCAAAAGGCTTGAGGGCAATATTAAGGCAAGATCCTGACGTTGTGATGGTTGGAGAGATGAGGGATGTTGAGACTGCGCAAATAGGAATTCAATCAAGTCTTACAGGGCATTTAGTTTTATCCACTGTCCACACAAATAGTGCAGTTGCAGCTATAGCTAGGCTTAGAGACATGGGCATAGAATCATATTTACTTGCCTCAAGTCTTAAGACAATTATTGCTCAAAGGCTTGTTAGAAGATTGTGTCAAAGCTGCAAGGTGTCTGATACCCCCGATACAGAAACTCTTGCAAAACTTAGTTTAAATGGATCTTCTAAATGTTTTAAAGCATCAGGTTGTGATGATTGTCTTGGTTCTGGCTACAAAGGAAGAATTGCGATTGCTGAATGCCTAACCGTAGACAAAACAATTAGAGAAATGATTCATAACAACTCCTCTGAAGCTGAAATAGCTGACTATGCATTTGAAAATAATGAATCAATAGATCAAGCATCTAAAAATTTAATTACTAGCGGCATTACTTCTTGCGATGAAATTCTAAGGGTTAACAATATGAAAGAAGATGGCAGCATATAGTTACACGGCTTTTGATAACAAGGGTTCAAAAAAGAAAGGCTATATAAGTGCAAACTCTGAAAGAGAGGCAAGAAAGCTTATCAAAGATCTCAACCTCACTCCTTTGGAGGTTTTGCATTCAAATGCCAAAATAAATAAAAAGGTACGAGTTAAGAATAAAGATATAGTTATTATGACTAGACAGCTTTCTACTTTATTGGATGCCAGTACTTCTATAGATGATTCATTAAAAATTACCGCAGATCAAGTTAATAATAAAAATCTATCTAATGTTTTATATAATATTCGAGAAGATATAATACAAGGTAAGCGACTAGGAAATTCTATGAAATCCTATCCAACTATCTTCAACAAAACTTATACCTCTCTAGTATCTGCTGGAGATTCTTCCGGTAATCTGGATAATATTTTTGATAATTTGGCTGATTATTTAGAGCAGTCTGAAGAGATTAAGCAAAAGGTATTTTCTGCTTTAACTTACCCAGTAATTCTTGTTAGTTTTTCTATACTAGTTATAGTTGCATTGCTTGCATTCGTCTTACCTCAAGTTGTAGGCCAATTTATAAAATCTGGAACAGAGCTCCCAGTTCTAACACAAATACTCTTGTTTCTATCTAATAATATTTTGCTAATATTGCTCTCCACAACTTTTATTTCAGGCGCAGGATATTTTTTATACAAAAGACATACATCTTCTAAGAAGAATCTTCTTGTTGCTCATCAGAAAATACTTGGCATCCCATTAGTTGGCAATTTTTTACTGCTAACAGAGACTGAGCGCTTTGCTAGCACCATGACTCTTTTATTAGAATCTGGAATGAATCTGGATGTAGCCCTAGAAGAATCCTCTGAAGTTTTTACTAATGCCTATCTTAAAGAACAAATTAAAACAGCTAGAGAGGAGGTAATTGAAGGAAAAGATTTCATCAATACACTCATGAAAAGCAAGATATTTCCTGATATTTTTATACAGCTTATAGCAAGTGGTTATAAGTCTGGAAAACTTCCTAAAATGTTTAAAAAAGTATCTGCTTTTTTAAAAAATGAAATAGACTCAAAAAGATCTATCTTTCTTTCGCTTTTAGAGCCAATAGTAATTATTTTTATGGGCGGTTTTATAATGTTAATAGTCTTGGCTATACTGTTACCAATAATGCAAATGAATACATTATCTCTAGGGTAAATATGAAAAAATATAATAAAGGTTTCACATTAATAGAACTAATGGCTGTATTGGTAATCCTTGGTATTCTTGCAACTATAGTTGTTGTTAATGTATCTCCTGTATTCCAAAGAGCTAACCTTGAAAAGGTAAGAGCAGACATGGCGCAAACTACAAAAGCTCTTGAGTTGTATAAGTTTAATGAGATGACTTATCCAAATACTTCCCAAGGACTAGATGCACTAATAACGCCGCATTCAGAGTTAAAAAACCCTTTTCTATTTCCAGATGGTGGTTATATATCTTCAATCCCTCTTGATCCATGGGGAAGAGAGTACCTTTATATTTACCCACCTCAAAAATCAAGAAATTTTGACTTATTTACCCTTGGCGCAGATGGGTTAGAGGGTGGAACTGGAGAAAACACAGACCTTGGAAACTGGATTCAATAATAAAAAAGGCTTTACTTTAATTGAGCTTCTCATAACGCTAGTCATTATTGGCATAATGTCGTCAATGGTTTTTATTAACTTTTCAACTTTAAATTCAGTTGAAGCTCGCGGTAAATCATTTCAAAGAACCTTTGATTTTCTTGCAGAAGAAAGCATTACTACAGGAAATATTATTGGTTGGTATGCTAATAACGACTCTGAATCTGCATACTTCATTTCAATTGATGGGCTCAAGATGATTGATTCTTTGATAGAAATGCCTCCATCTGGTTTTCAGGATTTATTAAACTATGAAAAGATATTCAAATCTTTTGACGGGAACATTTATGAAATAGACGATGAGTCTAATAAACAATCTCCTCTTATTGTTTTTTACCCATCTGGTGAAAATTCTGGTGGCTCATTAAAAATAAAAAGACAGGACTTTGTTCAAATTATTCACATAGGTAAAAATGGTGTTATTGAGATTGAAAAAGCAGAATACTAGAGGCTTTAGTCTGATCGAGGTAGTAGTATCTTTGGTTGTCCTTAGTGTTTCTATCCTATCTATCTACCAGGTTATTGTCTCTAATACTGCCTCTACTATGTATGTGGAGGATAGGTACTTAGCAAAAGAGGTTTCTAATAACAGGGTTGCTATGATAAATACTATGCAAAAACCAAGAAATGCTGTCAGAAGAAATGGAATTATGAAAATGGGAAATAAAGTTTGGCAATGGGAAGAGGTGATAGAAAAAAACTCTTCCAATGAGTTTCTTGAGTATGAAATTATTGTTAAAAGAGAGGGTGCTAAAAAAGCTATTTATTCAACTAAAGGTTATTTAATTAATGAATAAGGGTTTTACGCTAATCGAGATTTTGGTTTCTTTGGTTATTTTAAGCTTGATCGGTGTTATATGCTCTCAAATACTTACCTCAGCAATAGAGGCAGAGGAACTATCTTCAAAAAAACTTAATGCTGTGAAGGAGCTTAGTCTATCCTCAAGCCTTGTAAGGAGAGATTTAAGGCAAATTATCAATGTTCCCTCTAGAAATTTTTATGGCGACACCATGCCAGGAACATTTTTTTATGACCAAACATCAAATACTATAATCTTTAATACATCTATTAAAAACCTATCCTTAACTACATCCAATATCAATAGAGTTGAGTACACAGCAGAAGACAATACGCTGATAAGAAAACAATACTTTTCATCAAGCCCTTACAATCAAGATGATTACACCTCATCAGAGCTGATACAAAATATTGATAACCTATCATTTAGCTTTATGTATGAAAAAAACTGGCACCAGAGGTGGCCTTTAGATAAAGCTACTTCAAAAAAAATTCCTACACTAATAAGAGTCAATTTTTCTACGGAGACCGGAGATTACTTTTGGCTAATTGATCCAAATATAGATTATGAATACCAAGGATAAAGGGGTTGTTTTAATGTCAGTATTGCTGATAGTTCTGTTACTGTCATCTATTGCTGTAATGATTGGCAATAACTATTTCATATCACTAAAGAGAGCATCTTATCTCGAGTTTCAATCTAATTCTATCAACCTCTTTAGGGGAATGGAGTTTCTTGGTAAGAAAAAAATTATGCAGGAGATTAGATTTACTCAAGTTATCTCAAGTGATAACTCTATGTTTGTAAACAATATATTCCTTGAGGATGAGAGTGGGTATATATTTTCAGAAATATTTGACGCCTCCACTTGTTTTAATATTAATTCACTTGTGACTAAAAATGATGGCACCTTTTCTCCAAACTCAAATCAGATTAAGGCATTTAAAAAGATTATGTACTTAAAAGATGTAAGCGAGGTTGATGCCAATCAAATGATAGATCAGATTATAGATTGGATTGATGCAGACAGGAGGCCAAGAAATTTTGGATTAGAGGATTATTTTTATACAGGCCCATCTAATCCAAATCAGCAATATGCAGATAACAGAATGTTTTACTCATTAAATGAGTTAAAAAATATACCTGCTTTTAGGGGTGAAAGTTGGGCCCATTTATCAAAATACCTTTGTGCATTTCCTATAAATAATTTTGCAATAAATATAAATACGCTTACCAAGACCGATGGTTTATTGCTCAGTAGCTTATTTTCAGAACTTTCAGTAGATGATGCAGATTATATTCTCTCTAACTATCCTGAATCTGGCTTCAAAGATCTAAGTGAGTTATACCTTAACTTTCAAGACATTACTTTTGGTGAGCAAAGTGGAAACATCGGTTTCACATCAAATATATTCCATTTAATAACAAGATCAAAGGTAGAGGATTTTGAAGCTAGCTCTTCTAGCTTAATTTATTTTAAAAATAATAATAATGGCTATATTTTATCAAGAAACTATAATGGTGTTTAATGATCACTTATCTAGCACATTCACCAACAACATCTATAGAGCATGTAGTTCTTTATAAGTACGAAAATGATACTTTAATCTTATCAGAAAGTGTTAAGTTTGATGATCTAGCGACACACATCACCGAACAGTCTCAATTAATATTTTTCTTACCATCTTCCAACGTTTCTTCCTACTCTTTTAACGGAAGGAATGAAAACAATCCTGAAGCTGTTTTTATATCAGGCATTGAGGACAACATCGTTGAGAATGTTTCAAATATTTCTGTAAAAACATCACCAGCTAATGGTTTAGTAGTTAATAAATCACTTTTAGACAAGCTAAATAAAGAACTTAGTCATATTAGTGCCAATGTTTACATGTACCCTGAGCATTTACTATTTAATGGCAGCAAAGATACTATAGTAGTAAAAGACAGTCATATTATTTTTTCACATCTAGACGGAACCGGGACTTCAATTGCTAAAGAATATGCTGATGATTACTTATCAATACTAAAAGATACTATCCCTAATTTTTCACCAGATATTTTTTCACTTGATTCGACTTCAGATAGCATTTTTAAAGATATGGAAGTCAAAGATATATCAATATTCCACAGAGGGTTTATAAATAACCATGGTAACAATATAAATTTGTTTCAATTTAAATACTCCTTCACTAGTATTTTATCCAAATCAAGTTTTACGAAATTACAACTTGGCTTGCTTGCAGCTTGCTTATTAATATTGTTTATCTCACCGTCAATCATTATTAGTAATATCAAATCAAATACACTTTTATACAAAGAAGCCACTTCAGATATTTTCAAATCTTTATCTACTAAAATCACAAGAGTAGTAGAGCCTCGCTCGCAAATAGATTCATTGCTTGGAAAAGGCATTGAGAGTGTTAATGAGATAAAAATTCCAAATATAGATTTTATTTATAGACTAGGCGGTAAATTTGTTTCAGATATACAAATTAATTTTGTAACTTCTACAGCTAATATATCTATTGATTCTATGCCTTCAATGCAAATGTCTTTGATATCAAATATGGGTGAAAGTTTTGGTATAGAGATACTAAACCAAGATACCTCAGATGTGAATGGCTTGGTTTCTGGTGTCATTACAATCAAATTTAATAATGCGTAACATGATTAATAATCTTAGTAAAAGAGAAAAATCTCTAATATTTTCAGCCTTAGTTCTAGTTATTTTATTTGTTATTTTTATTTCAATAAAGTCTTTTCTCGCTTCATACAGCCAAGCAACATTCAATTTGAATAAAGCAAAGTCAGACTATAGTTATGTTAAAGATAGGGTGGAGCTAGCTGTAAAAAAGAAAAATACAAAGTTAGATGATCCGGATCAAATTAAAAAATACCTTATTTCAAATATCACAACTTCCGATATTACTCTTAATGTAACTAAAAGTAGCGAAGTTATAGTAATTTCTTTCTACTCATCCGATACCAAAACTGGAGTAGAGTTGATATCACAAATTTCACAACTTCTTGAAAGGCAAATTTTGGATTTATCTATAAACCAAAACACTGAATCTATATATTTTAAAGCTTCCTTATAATTTTAAAGGTTCTATATCGTTACATACAATTCACTCAAAAGTATGTGTATCTTCACACAAATGTAACAACCTGAAGTTTAAATACACTCATAAATTAAATACTTTTATTAATATTATGGAAAATATGTTTTTAGATCCGACTTTGATTTTACTCATAGCAGCCTTTGCTGGGTTCTTTATGGCTTTTGGGATTGGCGCTAATGATGTGGCTAACGCAATGGGCACATCAGTAGGCAGTAAAGCAATAACATTTAAACAGGCTATATTTATTGCTGCCATATTCGAATTTATGGGCGCATATCTTGCTGGTGGTGAAGTTACCTCAACAATCCGCAAAGGGATTGTTGATCCAGATCTGTATACAGGAAAAGAGAATATATTTGTTATAGGCATGCTTTCAGCATTAATGGCTGCGGGTACATGGCTCTTAATTGCAAGCTCAAAGGGGTGGCCTGTTTCTACTACTCATTCTATAGTTGGTTCTATAGTTGGTTTCGTAATCATATCCATGGGTTTTGAGGCAGTCTCATGGGGAAAAGTTGGAACAATTGCTGCAAGTTGGGTTGTGTCTCCTGCGGTATCAGGAACCATGGCTTTCTTCTTATTCCTAAGTGCTAAGAAATTTATATTAGATAGAAGGGATCCAGCACAAGCTGCAGTATCTTTAATCCCCATATATAGCTTCTTTGTTGCAGTTATTATCGGGTTGGTCACAGCGAGAAAAGGTTTAAAACATGTTGGGCTTCCATTAACAGACAATGAAGTGGTTATGGTTACTTTGGGTCTAGGAATTGTTGTCGCAATATTAACTTCAATTTTGTTAAATATTAACAAAGAAAAAATAAAAGAGTATGGTGTTGAATCTGCATTTGCTATCTTGATGATAGTTACTGCATCTGCAATGGCTTTTGCGCATGGATCTAATGATGTTGCCAATGCTATTGGTCCCATGTCAGCAATTATAAGCGTTACAACAGAAGGTGCTATTGGAGCTAAATCTGCTGTTAACCCATGGGTGCTGATGATTGGTGGAGTTGGTATAGTGTTCGGTTTAGCAATGCTAGGCGGAAGAGTTATAAAGACCGTAGGAAGTAAAATAACTACTTTAACACCTAGTTTAGGTTTTTCAGCTGAGATGGCAGCTGCTACAACAGTCGTAGCGGCAACATACCTAGGATTTCCTATCTCAACAACGCATACACTTGTAGGTGCAGTTATCGGTGTCGGCCTTGCAAAAGGTATATCCCATTTAGATTTAAATTCGATTGGAAGAATTGTTTTATCTTGGGTGGTAACAATTCCAGCTGGAGCGACAATAACTGTTCTTTTCTATGTGTTATTGAGGTTTCTAACAGGAGTTTAGCTTGATAGCTAGATGTTAAGCAAAGTTTATTTAGGAACTTTGCTTAACCCAATTCTGCATATAGGCAAAACCTGCTCGATGGGCTTCAATCTTTCCTGTCTCATTAAGCTCTCCATTTTCTTTAGTGCTTAGTGAGAAAATTGAAAGAATAATTTGAGTCAAGACTCTATAAATACCATCCTTGTTATACATGCCTGGCAGTTCTATATTTGATTCTATAAAAATTTGAACTTCGTAAGCCAAGCTTGCTATTGATTTTGAATTAATAGGTGGCGTCACCGTATTGTTGAGAATAATCAACTCAGCACCTCGAAACTCTTTAAAATAATCAAAGAGAATTTCTACACACTTCAATATCACAATAGATAGTTGATCAGTTTTTACTAGCTTTGATTTATCAGAAAAAACGTTGCAACACTCGTTTACATACTTAGATATTAAAGCAATTTTTATATCATCTGGAGTTGGAAAGAATTTATACGTGGACGTTCTTTTTAGACCGGATAATTCCGAAATATTAGCTATTGTTATCTCTTTCACACCGCTATTTATCAATATCTGTTCAGCAGTAGCAAGAATAGCCTCTATTCTCTTTCTGCTTCTATCCTGCTTTGCAATTGGTGACATTTATATATTTATGGACATATGTTTAATAACATATAAATCTTACTTTAAATTTATTGCCTTTAAAACTTCTTTAGCAGATATAAATTTAAAATTTTGTGTATTTTCGATTTGATCACCTTCATTAAAACCATCTTGCACAACAACTATTCCACTTGGAAAAAAAGAATTAATTGATATTGTTGATATGTCAATTCCATCTGTGTCTGTTACTGCATCAATGGAATCATTGGCACCAACTGCAAAACTTGTCACGTAACTATAGGGAGATTTCCTGTTATAAACATTAAACTTACTATCGCCCTGTGATGATAGAACAATGTAACCATCTATATCCGACGTCTTAAATATTGCTATACCCTCTGGGTCTCCCACTATATTGCCAAGTCTATTATCAATAACTATTGGATTTGAAAAATTTAGGTTTTTATTAAGTGAATATGCTCTTAAAACTCCTCTATCTTGCTCTTCTGATATAAATAAAGTTTGATTTTCATCATCATAAACACACCCTTCAGACTGGGTAGCATTTGAGTTTGAGAATTCTTTTAACATGACTAAACGTTTACCATCAAACGACCATAATTGAACCTTGGAACCTTTGTCCTCAGTTATAAAAGCAATATCTCCAAAGTGAGGATGTCTTCCTGCGCATACTCCATAAACAATCATATTTGCATTGGCCTTTAGAGAAGGTTTTTCTGAAAGTTTGAATAAGTTTGCTTCAAGATCTAAATTTATTTTTGAATCTTTCATAATCCATAGACTTAAACTATTGTCTGATCTGTTTGATCCAAACAATAATGTAATTTGTTCTTCTGATTTGTTTTCAGTTTTTCTGATATCAAT
>Ga0228619_1000240_pt1 | contig 25627 bp, 23 predicted proteins | sample 22DmetaG_FD_190065 | JGI IMG/M metagenome (GOLD analysis project Ga0228619, IMG submission 190065) | Seawater microbial communities from Monterey Bay, California, United States - 22D | ecosystem: Environmental > Aquatic > Marine > Coastal | place: USA: California | collected 2016-10-12 | reverse complement strand
GACCTTCCTACCTATCGCGCTCGGTGATCCTGGCTTTGGCGGTACATGTGATCTTGGTTTTGGCCTTTACCTTTGGCTTCGACTTTAAGCCAGAGAAGCCCCAGCTTGCTCTACCTCAAATCGATATCATTAAGGCTGAAATTATTGATGGTGCTGCAATAGAAAAAACGAAAGCAAAAAAGCTTGCTGAAATAAAAGCAGTTGAGCGTAAACGTCGCGAGCTGGCATTGCGTAAAAAGCGTGCAGCTGAAGAAAAGATAAGAAAAAAGGAAGCGGCTGAGCGACGCGTTAAAGAGAAATATCAAGCTGAATTAAAACAAGCGAAGAAAGCCAAGCGAGCTGCTGAACAAGCGCGACAAAAGGCTGAGCAAGATAAGCTTGAGGCTGAACAAGAGGCAAAGCAGTTAGCGGCCAAGCTAAAAGCGCAAGAAGAAGCGCAAAAGAAAGTTGAGGCAGAGGCGGAACAAAGACGACTGAAAGCCATCTTAGAACAGGAAGAAGCTGAGATGAAAGCGCTAGAAGAGCGTAAGCGTAAAGAAGCAGAAGCCCGGTTGCGAGAGCAGGAAGAAAAGGTGAGGCAAGCGGCAAGACAACGACAGCTACAATCGATACTAGTGCAGTATATCGCCGCAATTACTGCAAAAGTTCAGAATCGCTGGAGAAAGCCGATCGGGGCCAGTGCTGAGGCATTTAGTTGTTATGTTTATGTGGTACAAAATCCATCCGGTTTCATTCAACAGGTGAAGGTATTGGAATGTCGGGGTGGTGATGATCAATTAAAGCGTTCGGTTGAAGAAGCGGTATGGAAGTCGGATCCACTGCCAATACCAGCTGATTCAGCCTTGTTTGATCGTGAATTGAAATTTAAATTTGAGCCACAGTGAGGAAGGTTATTGTGCATAGCTTGATGTTAAAGATTGGTTTTATAGTTTGCGTGGTGGTGCAGCCAGCATTTGCATTATTAGAAATTGAAATTTCTCAGGGTGTTGAGTCAGCACTGCCAATTGCAGTAACGGCTATATCTAGTGATAGTAGCCCGCAAACTCGATTAGTCACACAGATTATTAGTGCGGATCTGCATCATAGTGGCTTGTTAGGTGTGGTTGAGCGTGAGCGATACCCCAGTAGTTTGATTGGTAAGCAGCAAGTTGAGTATCAGCAATGGCGTGATAATGGCATCGAGGCCTTATTGGTTGTGAGTACACAGCCAACATCAGCAGATCAATTTCGAGTTGAGTTCTTTTTGTATGATCTAGTTCGTAATAAACGTTCTCTAGCTCATACAGTAAATAGTAATAGTCAGTCGTTACGACGAGTAGCACACAAAATATCAGATGTTGTTTTTGAAAGTCTAATTGGTATGCGTGGTGCCTTTAGCACACGTATTGCTTATATTACCGAGATGGGGATAGGTAAAGAGAAGCAATATATCCTGCAGGTAGCAGATGCCGATGGGCATAATCCACGTTCTGTATTTATGTCGAATAAGCAATTAATGTCACCAGTTTGGTCCAGTAATGGTAGTAAACTTGCTTATGTATCATTTGAAAATGAACGTTCTGAGATCTTTATTCAGGATATGGCCAGTGGGAAGCGTGAAAAAGTTTCTTCTGCCCCTGGGTTAAATAGTGCACCCGCTTGGTCGCCGAATGATCAGCAACTAGCATTGACGTTATCACAAGATGGCGACCCTAATATCTATATTTTAGATCTGCAAAGTGGTAAGAAACGACAGGTAACGAGTCATTATGGCATCGATACAGAGCCGACCTGGAGTGCAGATGGTAATTCCATCTATTTCACTTCTAATCGCTCGGGTAGCCCACAGATTTATAGGCTTTCCTTGTCTGGTAGTAAAGCTGAACGTATCAGTTTTAATGGTCGATATAATGCAGCTGCAGCACTCTCGCCAAATGGCGAACTGCTAGCGATGGTGCATAATGATGGCGAAGGCTATCGGATCGGTATTTTAAATCTGCGCGATGATAGTTTTCGCGTGATTACTGGGGGTGGTTTGGATGAAGCGCCTAGTTTTGCACCTAATGGCAGCATGATAATATTCTCGACACGTCGTAGCGGTAACACGATACTGTCAGCTGTTAGTGCCGATGGTCGAGTGCAACAACAATTTCGGTTGCAAGCTGGGAAAGTGCGAGAGCCGACTTGGTCGCCTTTTCGATAAATTTGATATTTTGATTGAGTACTTGGACTGAGGTATGGATATGAAACATTTTCGTTATTTATTTCCCTTATTGATTAGTGGGTTTTTGGTTGCCTGTAGTGGTAATCAAGTAAAGCCTGATGATGTTGATGCGAATGCCTCAGGAGCTTCAGCTGGTTCTCGGACTTCAGACTCTGAGTCTTCATCTGTTGGAATTGAAGATGAGCAAGGTGTCATGTTAGACGCCCTTGACGATCCAGCAAACCCACTTTCTATACGTATTATTTATTTTGAATATGACAGTGCTGAAGTGGATCAAAATTCGTTAGATGCGGTGCGTAGCCATGGCCAATATCTGAGTGTTAATGCGAACCGTATGTTACGTCTGGAAGGCCATGCTGATGAGCGTGGGACACGAGAATATAATTTAGCACTCGGTGAATCTAGGGCGAAGACAGTGCGTGATTTATTGATCTTAGAGGGGGCACAGCCAGATCAGATTGAGATTGTTAGTTTTGGTGAAGAGCGTCCAGCGGTTCTTGGGTCAGATGAAGCTTCATTACAAAAAAATCGTCGTGTAGAAATTGTATATTAAGTGATGGTTGCAACGGTGCTAAATCAAATTAAATCGATACTGTATATCTTCCTATTAGGCATGGTTTTATTCTTGTCGAGTGCAGATGCAGCCCCAAAAGCGACACAAGCACAAGTTGATGCTCTTCAGGCAGAAGTGCAGTTATTACAACAGCAGATTGAGCGGCAAAGTAGGGTGGACCTCAGTGCGGGCTTACATATTATACAAAGACGACTACAGAATATGGAGCGCGAATTACAAGATTTGCGTGAGTCTAATCAGCGATTACGGCGTCAGTTGTCTAAGTTGGAAAAGCGGCAGCGTGGTGTAAATTCAGAGGTGGTGCAAGCTCCACGTAAACCTTCAGCGGAGAACTCCAGCAACAGTAATTCAGTATTTTCTTCCTCAGTTGATTGGGCCTCAGTGGTTAGCTCAGATTCGACCCTAAGTAATGAACAAGTAGAAATATCAGATAATGTTACTAAAAGTGATGTTAGACAGTCTGAGTTGTCAGTAAGGAATGATGATCAAGTTAGCTCTACAGTAGTTCAGGGTGAAACCAAGCAAGAGAGTGTTAGTGCGATAGAGTCAGTTGCAAATACAGAGGAAAAAATATCAGAGAGCATTCATCCTGAAGTCATAATAGATGGTGCAGTTATAGTGAATGGGCAAGAACAAATTGTCGGGCAGTCTAAAAACAAAGAAAGTATAGACGAGGCAACAGTTGGTCAGCGGCAAGATGAAAATAATGATAAAGCCATAACAGAGTCAAAAGTAGCGGTCAGTGTAATGCGGGAGACGCAAGATTCTAGTGAAACCACTAATGCCTATCGTGATGCCTTCTTGTTGTTGAAGCAAGGGCGTTATATTGAATCTATTGAAGCTTTCCAACAGTTTCTGAGCGGTTATCCAAATAGTAAATATACTGCTAATGCGCAATATTGGTTGGCGGAAGCAGTCTATGTCAGAAAGCAATATGATCAGGCATTGATTGAGTTTACTAAGGTGGTCGAAGACTATCCTATGAGTAGCAAGGTGTCTGATGCGCGTCTGAAAGTGGGTTATACCTTCTATGAATTGGGGCGCTGGAAAGAAAGTCGTGAAATCTTAACGCAGCTACGGGCTGAACTTCCTGATAGTACTGTTGCAGGTTTAGCGCAGCAGCGTTTAGAGCGGTTAGAACGCGAGGGCAGGTAAGGTTAGTGGCTGTTGAAGTTATCAGGCTCCGTATCAGTGAAATTTTTTTCTCGCTGCAAGGTGAAACTCGAACGGTAGGTTTACCGACCACTTTTGTGCGTTTAACGGGTTGTCCGTTGCGCTGCCATTACTGTGATACCAGTTACGCCTTTTCTGGTGGTGATTGGATGACTCTTGATGAAGTAGTGAGCCAAGTTGAGGGCAACTCAGCTAAGCATGTCACTGTCACTGGCGGTGAGCCTCTAGCCCAGCCAAACTGTATCCCATTATTAACAGCGCTTTGTCAGTTAGGTTATGAGGTTTCTTTGGAAACTAGTGGTGCTATCGATATTGCTGCGGTCGATAAACGAGTAGTTAAAGTTATGGATTTGAAGACCCCTGCCTCAGGTGAGAGTGATAAGAATCTTTGGTCTAACCTCGATTATCTAAGTACTAATGATCAAATCAAATTTGTCATTTGTAATGAGTCAGACTACGAATGGTGTAAGGCACGAATTCTCGAGCATAAACTCGAACAACTGTGTGAAGTACTGCTGTCTCCTAGCCAAGATGAATTGTCTCCTGCCTTATTGGCCGATTGGATTTTGCGTGATCAGCTAAACGTTCGCTTTCAATTGCAATTACATAAGGTGTTATGGGGTGATGAGGCTGGTCGATGATGTTGCTAAGTGATACTTATGACTGAGCTTGTCGAAAAAGCAGTCGTTCTGTTGTCAGGTGGTCTTGACTCAATAACGGCACTGGCCATCGCGCAAGAGCAAGGCTATCAATGTTATGCCTTAAGTTTTCGTTACGGCCAGAGGCACTCGGCTGAGCTCAATGCGGCAAGTAGGATAGCTCAACAAGCCGGTGTATTAGAGCACCGAATCTTCGACCTAGATCTTAGTCTATTTCATAACTCTGCCCTAACTAATCATGAGTTGCCGCTGCCGGAAACTGAAAAAGCAGGTATTCCGCCGACTTATGTGCCCGCACGTAACACAATCTTTTTATCTGTCGCAATGGGTTGGGCAGAAGTCCTTACTGCTAGACATATCTTTACCGGTGTTAACGCGGTTGATTACTCGGGTTACCCTGACTGCCGCCCAGAATTTATGGCGGCCTTTCAGAATATGGCTGATTTAGCGACCAAAGAGGCAGTTGAAGGACGTAATATCACGTTACATAGTCCACTGATTAATTGGAGTAAAGCTACGATAATCCAGCGAGGGCAGCAACTAGGGCTGGATTACGCCGAAACTGTTTCTTGTTATCAGGCTGATATTAATGGTCTTGCCTGTGGTTGTTGTGATTCTTGTCGTTTACGTCGAGAAGGGTTTGAGGAGGCTAAGGTGTTGGATCCAACACGTTATCAGCTACCTTTGTCCTAGGAGATAAAGAATAGGGGAGGTAGCGCACCAAAACAGTGCGTTTTTAATGCCTAATATAGTATATTTAAATAGCCTTTTAGTTCATTTTTCATTAAATCACTCAATAAGCCATGATTATCGTAACTAATTACAAAAAATCGACTATTAAGAGATTTTCTTTTAAATTAGACGTATATCATAAGTAATTAGATTGATTCTAATTAGCAAAAAATATTTATTCGTATTCCAGTGGGTTAATATGATTTTTTTATAATTAATAAAATTAATCTAATTGTTGCTCGCTTTATTTTAGTGCATTATTTTATTTTCATAACCACTTTATTATGGTGCGGATGGTAATGATGAGGACGGGCTGCGTTTATTAGGGAATTCTATGGGACCAGCTCATGATCTTGTCGGCATTTATCAGCGCTTGTTTTAAAGCGGCCCTCAGTGTTCGGTAGATGTTCACATTTAAGAAAAAATCGAGTACTGCTATACTCGCCCGCTAACAAAAATTTCAGGGTTACCGCATGGAAGAGTTAACACACTTACAACAAATTGCCTTATACGGTTTTTTACTTGCGATCGTATTTGGTGCAGTTGCAGCTAAAACTAATTTTTGCACTATGGGTGCTGTCAGTGACATCGTGAATATAGGCTCTCGTGGCCGCATGAGTGCCTGGCTGTTCGCTATTGGTGTCGCCATGATTGGTACCACATATCTGCGTACTAACGGTTATATTGATCTTGACTCAACCATGTATCTTGCTAGTAATTTTACTTACCTAAGCTATGCGCTTGGTGGATTTCTATTTGGTATTGGTATGACTTTGGCAGCTGGTTGTGGTCAGCGAAATCTAGTGCGTATTGGTGGTGGTAATCTAAAGTCAGTGGTAGTTGTTCTGATCTTTGGTATCACCGCATACATGACTATGCGTGGTTTATTCGCCTATATTAGAATCGATTATTTGGCGAAGCCTGTGATTGATCTGGAAGCAGCTGGTATGGCTGGGCAGGGTTTTGATCACGCCATAGCTACAATTTTCGGTTTAACACACGATGCTGCATTACAAATGATTGTTGCGCTGGTGTTGGGATTAGGCTGTATTATTTATGCTGTTAAACATGAAGAATTTAGAACCAGTTTTGATAACATCTTAGCTGGTGTTGTTATCGGTGGTTTGGTTATTTTGGCTTGGTATATCACAGGTCATCTCGGCCAGGATGATTTTGATCCAATCGCTCCGGCAGGACTTACATTTATTGGCCCTACCGGTAATACCATTAGTTATCTAATGACTTTCACCGGTTCTGAGATCGATTTTGCCATCGCTGTAACTTTTGGCATGATTCTGGGTTCTTTTCTATATGCTATTGCATCGGGTACTTTCCGTGTAGAGACTTTTAATAACAAGTCAGAAATGATCTCTAATATGGGTGGTGCAGTTCTGATGGGCTTTGGTGGTGTATTGTCATTTGGTTGCACTATCGGTCAAGGTGTAACCGGTTTATCAACCTTAGCTTTCGGCTCTGCTTTGGTACTGGGTATGATTATCTTTGGTAGCGCATTAACTATGAAAGTGCAGTATCACATGATGGATGAATGTACCTTTGGCACCGCTGTTAAAAATGGTTTAAACGAGTTAATTAACCCTTTCTACAAAGAAGCATAAAAACTTTCTTTTTTGCTTTGCAAAAAGGTCGTTATAGGTAATAATGTGCGCCCTCTAGTACTTGGGCGTACGTACCTATAAACGGTAGTTCTCAAGCTAAAAAATGGGTCGTTAGCTCAGTTGGTAGAGCAGCTGGCTTTTAACTAGTAGGTCGAGCGTTCGAGTCGCTCACGACCCACCATTTTTTTAGGCTTCGGTATATAAAATATAACGAGCTCATAAACACCGTGATTCATTCCCTTTGCGGTGGACGATGTAGAAGGCAGGTCTGCCGTCTTACAGCTTTTCTTTGCATGATAATCATCATTGACGACTCAAACATTGCGACAGGTTAAGCCTATCTGCGTTAGTTTGCTGGTTCTATTTTTTTGAATCGGAAATAAACCGCTAGAGGGTGTGTAGCTATCAGGTGATTGATTTAACCCCATTAGTAGGGCGATTGGATAAGTGAGAGATGGGATGCCTATGTAGACTGAGGTGAAACGGCCTACAAGAGTTTTGCAGGCCGTTTAGTCGAGATTTACTTCGCTTTGATCTTAGTTTCAGCAGTCTCGCTCTCACCTAGATTATCTTTCCAGGTTAGTGCGACACTGTCGCCAGCAGCACCACCTTTGATCTTAATTGAAAGGTATGGGTTTTTAGAGACACCAGTACCCCAGTCAGCATTAAAGACCTGTTCGCCATTAAGACTGACTATAACTGTTTGAATATAGTGTGCAGGAATCAATTCACCACTCGCTTTGTCTTTGCGTGAGCCGGTTTCCATTGGGTGAGTCATTATCGCTTTAACCGTAGTGACATCGTTTTTCAGGCTTGCCCTGATTTTAATTTTCTTGGCCATTTTTTAAGTCCTTTTTCGATTAAACGCAACCGCCAGCTGTAACCTTAACTGGCTGTTTAGCAACAAAATGTCCCGCATCGGTCTTCACGATGGCAACAATATTAGAGGTTTCACGCATTTTCATGCGTAGTGAAACACTTGCCTCAATACGTGGGTTGATATGGAAAGTTGCAATATAAGGGCGTGGGTTATTTTCAACAAAGATACTGATGCTTTGCGTGTTCTCGATGCTACTTGTTATTTCAATTGGGACGGTAGCACCATTTGCAGCTACTTCTGGTGCCTTAATTTTGATATCGCCAGCACTAAGCTCGTTGTCACCGAGGAATAGTTCGAGTGCCTCGCTGTAATCAGTGGAGTCAAATGCAGTTGCATTAGCTAAGGCTGTCTTCATTAAGCCGCTTGATGACAGGGCTAAAGCCGCTAGGGATGCACCTTTGATTGCTTTACGTCGTGTGATTTCCATATTGTCCTGCTAGTCTGAGTTTATATTCTATAAGTCTATTTTAGAGACTTGCTTGTCGTATGTTAAGTGACTATTTAGGCGTATGAGCATAGTACATATGAGACAGAGGTATTGCCCAAAAGTGCCCTAAATTCTGACTGGTCTTAGCGTAAGTTATGTTTTTTACGAAATTCTTTAATTTCAATTTTCTTTGACTTAACTCGTTCTCGGCTATGTTGATCTATTCCGGGTTGGCGTTCAGCTAATATTAAGTGTTCTATAGCTTTGCTATAACGTGCATGCATCAAGTTATAGTCAGCTAAAGATTCATGGCTACGCCAAGGTTGACCTGCAAGCTTAGCAGCTTGTGCACGTAGTCGTTCTAGTGCTGGGTTACTACTAAAAGTAATGCCAAAGTTATCTAATGTATTGAGCGCTTCTAATGGTCTCTTCTCTTCTAATAAAGCAGTTGCCAGATAAAGTGTAACCGCTTCATTGTACGGATAAAGTCGTTCTAGATATTCGAGTAGAGTAATCGCCTCAGCACTATTACCGCCCGCTATATTAACTTGAGCTATCGCAATGGAAACTGGGAATTCTTCATAGCGTGTAGTTTTAATAGCGTTCAGCTGGCTTAGGGCCAAGCGATCATTACCAGCGCGGCTTAGGGCCAAGGCATAGATATAACGATCAATATTGCTTGGATCTTCTTTGATAACCTTCTGATAGTGTGTAATTAACTTACCAGGAGAGCTTGAGATGGCTTGTGCACGTGCGTGTGCGTAGCGATATGGCACTACACTCTCGGAATACTGCCGTTGCTTATATTGCTTAGCCCGGGTCTTAGAGTCACTAATACGAGATAGAGTGAGTGGGTGTGAGCTTAGAAATTCAGGCGGTTGGTCTTGATTGATCTGTGAGTGATTGTTTAGTTTATCGAAAAAGCGTGGCATGCCATAAGGGTCTAATAGGGCATTGGCTAAGAGGTTCATGCCGATACGATCTGCCTCACGCTCATAGTCGCGGCTATAGGCCATCTCGGCATTTCGCATGCCACCCATAGTGGCAGCGGCTGTTGCGGTTGCAGCATCAGGGCTATAGATGGCTGCGACCACGGTGCCGAGCATAGCAATTGCATTCAGTATGCTGAGTCGTTTTTGACGTGAAAATCGTCGTGCAATATGGCGTTGTGAGACGTGAGCGATCTCGTGGGCGACTACACTCGCAAGCTCAGACTCGGAGCTGGTAAGTAGGAGTAGACCACTATTAATGACAATAATGCCCCCAGGCATAGCAAAGGCATTAATCCGTGGGTCAAATACTAAACGGAAGTAATATGGGAAGTTTGAATTCAGGCTACTTGAAATTAGGCGTGTGCCTAATGACTGCATGTAATTACGTAATTCTGGATCAGTTGAAATAGGTAGGCGACGGTTAATTTGTGCTAATAGGACCTTACCAAGCTCAGCTTCTTGGCCAATACTGAGGACTTCACTAGCTGGATCGCCGATATTAGGTAGGTTCATGCCATAATCCTGAGGATTATCGGCTAATACTGAGCGTGCTAGCAGCATGCCGAGTAATAAGCCTAGACTGACATGTTTTAGCGGGTACCAGAATCGAGTCATTTTACCTGTTTAGCGTGTATATAGAGGTTTAAGGGTAGGCGGATCCTAATGTGATATAGAACATATAGCCTGCGAAGTCTCTTTGACTATCTTCTCTTAATTTGGAATAGAAGGGAAAAACTTATTCTAAAACGTCTAAATAGGGTACTTTCCTTGACACTCTTTAGACGCTAAATCATAATTTTAATATTCTCTAATATTCAGCTCGGTTGATCGCAGGTGATTTGCGGTTAACGGCGCCTTATTAGCTGTCGATAATGGCGGCTATTTTTTAGATTAACCTTAATACCTATAATAATTAGCGAGATTCGCGGAGGATTTCCTGTGGCAGATTTTGATCAAGAGTTAGACGCGTGTGGCTTGAATTGCCCACTTCCAATTTTACGTGCAAAGAAAGCATTAGCATCATTAGATAGTGGCCAAGTATTACGTATTATCGCGACAGACCCAGGCGCTATTAAAGATTTTGAAGCGTTCTCAAAGCAGACTGGCAATGAGCTATTAGAAACAACTGAAGATGGCGATAAGTATCAGTTTTTAATTAAGAAGAAGTAAGTCGAAAAAGGCCTATAGCAATACTATTCAGCTGAAACTATCCAAGCAAAGGGCTTTTATAAAATCATATGCGTCATATTATTTCGATCTTACTAGAGAATGAGGCAGGAGCTCTGTCTAGAGTATCCGGCCTTTTTTCTGCGCGTGCTTACAATATTGATTCACTGACAGTAGCACCGACTGATGATCCGACCATGTCACGCATCACAGTAGTAACCTGTGGTGATGATGCTGTAATTAATCAAATTACAAAGCAACTACATAAGCTAGTGGATGTTGTAAAATTGGTTAAACTTGCAGATGGTGAGTATTTTGAACGAGAGATTTTATTGCTGAAGTTATCACCAGCTGAAAGTCAGAAAGGCGAACTAGAGGCCCGTATGAAAGAAATAAATGCGGTTACTTTAGATCAAACTGAGGGTTGCATAACCCTAGAAATTACTAGCTCTGGGCCAGAGTTAGATGAAGCAATAAAAATACTGGCCCAGTTTAACGTTATCGAGGTTGTGCGGTCGGGTACGGTGGGAATTAGCGCCGGTTCTTCAGTGCTTCGTTTATAAATCCCCACATAGAAAATGGGATAGGAGTTTGTATGAAAGTTTTTTACGATAAGGATGCTGATCTTTCGATTATTAAAGGCAAGACAGTTTCTGTTATTGGTTATGGTTCGCAAGGGCATGCCCACGCGAATAATCTAAAAGAATCTGGCGTGTCAGTGATTGTTGGTCTGCGTGAAGGCTCTAGTTCCGCAGCTAAAGCAAGTGCTGCTGGCCTTGAAGTGCAATCTATTGAAGATGCGGTAAAGAACTCAGATGTAGTCATGATTTTGGCCCCAGATGAGCATCAGGCAGCACTCTACAGAGATCAAATTGAGCCAAATATTAAGCAAGGCGCAGCAATGGCGTTTGCTCATGGCTTCAATGTTCACTTTGAGCAAATCGTGCCACGTGCTGATTTAGACGTCATTATGATCGCACCGAAGGGTCCAGGTCACTTAGTGCGTTCTACTTATACCCAAGGTGGCGGTGTGCCTAGTTTGATCGCAGTATTTCAAGATGCCTCTGGCAGTGCTCAAAAGATTGCATTGTCTTACGCCTCTGCAAATGGTGGTGGTCGTGCTGGTGTTATTGAGACTTCATTTAAAGAAGAGACTGAAACTGATCTATTTGGTGAGCAAGCAGTACTTTGTGGTGGTGCCACTGCATTGGTACAGGCTGGCTTTGAGACCTTGACTGAAGCAGGCTACGCTCCGGAAATGGCCTATTTTGAATGTCTACATGAGTTGAAGTTAATCGTCGATCTGATGTACGAAGGCGGTATTGCTAATATGCGTTACTCAATTTCAAATACAGCAGAATACGGTGACTTTACCCGTGGTTCACGCGTGATCACAGAAGAAACCAAGAAAGAAATGGCGAAGATCTTGAAAGAGATTCAAAACGGCGAATTTGCACGTGATTTCATCCTTGAGAATCAAGCTGGTGCAGCGAATCTCAAAGCGATGCGTCGTATTGGTAAAGAGCACCCGATTGAAGAAGTGGGTACTAAGCTTCGCAGCATGATGCCATGGATTCAGTCCAATCAGCTCGTGGATAAGTCGAAAAACTAAGGTAGCGCGTTAGGCGCATCATCAAGCGATGCGTATTGCGCATGAGTTTCGTACGGTATTTATCCTTGCGACACTCATACTCAGCACCCTGCAAATATCCAGCTCTACCATTTTATGGGTGGGCTGGGTTTTGTGGGGTGTTTTCGTTTTATTACTGAGAGATTTTAGACGGGTTATTCCGGCAGAGCCCTTGGCCATAGTGTCAGCAGTGGATGGCCGTATAACAGCACTTAAATCCAGTTTCGATCCTTTTTTACAGCGCCCAAGTTTGGTTTGTACCATTGCACAGTCATCTCTTGGGGAGTTTAATATTCACAGTCCTATCGAAGGCAAGATCGAACAACTGTGGTTGCGCGATCCAGAAAATGGCCGGCATATACTAGCTGTATGGCTGCGTACAGATGAGCAGGATGATGTCGTCTTTACTTTAGATTTGCACTTGCTACATCATAGGGCCATTGTTTCTATTCAGCCGGGGGAAAGAATCGGTCAAGGTCAGCGCTGTGGTTTTGCCGCCATTGGCTGTGAAGTGAAGGTCTATATGCCCAAAGATGCACAAGCAATAGTTAAGCCGGGTGATAAAATTTTGGCAGGCCGTACGATGCTTGCAAAACTAAAACATGGTTAGATGATGAATTCGAGAAAAGGAATATATTTACTACCTAATCTACTGACTACAGGTGCCTTATTCGCAGGGTTTTATGCGATTATTTCAGCACAAATGGGACGCTTTGAGCCAGCCTGCATAGCGATCTTTATTGCTATGGTTCTGGATGGATTAGATGGGCGAGTCGCTCGTATGACCAATACTGCCTCTGAGTTTGGTAAAGAATACGATAGCCTTTCTGACATGGTTTCTTTCGGCTTAGCTCCAGCTCTAATTATGTTTGAATGGTCCTTGCAGCATAATGTCTATGAGGGATGGATGTTGCAACGCTTAGGTTGGTTGGCAGCATTTTTCTATACTGCCTGTGCCGCTTTACGATTGGCACGCTTTAATTCTATAAACAGTGATTTAGATCGACGCTATTTTCAAGGATTACCGAGTCCAGCGGCTGCTGGCTTATTGGTAGGTTTTATCTGGACTAGTCATGATTTAGGTTATACCGGCAGTGAGCTATGGGTGATGGCTCTGTTGGCTACCTTAGTCGGTGGCAGCTTAATGGTGTCGCGACTGAGTTTTTATAGCTTTAAAGATTTAGCGCTTAAGAATAAAGTGCCAACGATTACCGTGCTTGCTGTAGTTGGTCTCTTTATCTTAGCGGCAATGGATCCACCTAAACTCATGTTTGCAGTGTTTTTGCTCTATGCCTTATCGGCTCCACTTATTCATCTTTTGCGGATATATCGTAAACGGGGTCGTAATCAGGGTGCAAAAGTACCTAAAAAGAATAAATAGATACTGTTACACCTGGACTGGGTTAAATAGGCATTGGCAGCAGTAGGGGAAATGGTTATAGTCAGGCTATGAGTATAATTATTAATAATTTTCTATTCAGTGCACCGCAGCTTCCTGCTACCGCACTAGTTCTACGCCTGTTTCGACTGCCGCTGTAGCGGCCGATCCTGTCCTGACGAGGCTAAACGTGTCCCTTCAGTAATATCCGTATTAGTAATAAAATAGCGACCAAAAGGCGGTTTCCCGTTAAATTTTGGTGATAGTTGGAGTATGAGTGAAATGAGTAGCAATGATCATTTAATTATATTTGATACAACTTTGCGCGATGGCGAGCAGAGTCCAGGTGCGTCCATGACGACAGAGGAAAAACTGCATATCGCAAAATGTTTAGAACGTATGCATGTTGACGTTATTGAGGCCGGCTTTCCAATCGCAAGCCCAGGGGACTTCGAGAGTGTTAAAGCAGTTGCGCAGGCAGTTAAAGACAGTACTGTATGTGGTCTAGCGCGGGCGTTAGACCGTGACATAGACCGTGCAGGAGAAGCCTTAAAGCCAGCTAATTCAAGTCGGATCCATACCTTTATTGCGACCTCACCGATTCATATGGAGCATAAGTTACGGATGCAACCAGATGCGGTCGTTGAACAGGCCGTAGCGGCAGTTAAGCGTGCACGTGGCTTTACCGATAATGTTGAGTTCTCTCCTGAAGATGCAGGTCGCTCAGAATTTGACTTCCTTTGCCGCATCATTGAGCAAGTGATTAATGCTGGTGCGACTACTATTAATATCCCAGATACGGTCGGCTATAACCTACCACATCAGTTTGGTTCCTTGGTTGGGCGTTTAATAGAAAATATTCCAAATTCAGATAAGGCAATATTCTCAGTGCATTGTCATAACGATTTGGGCCTAGCGGTAGCTAACTCACTATCGGCCGTATTACAGGGTGCACGCCAAGTTGAATGTACGATTAATGGTCTGGGTGAGCGTGCTGGTAATGCTGCTTTAGAGGAAGTGGTTATGACGGTGCAAACACGCCAAGACGTGTTCAGCTGTAATAGTCGATTAGATACTACTCAAATCGTACCAGCATCTCGTTTGGTTTCGAGCATTACAGGTTTTCCAGTGCAGCCTAATAAAGCGATTGTTGGTGCGAATGCCTTTGCACATGAATCGGGCATTCATCAAGATGGCGTGCTTAAGGCGCGTGAAACCTATGAAATTATGCGAGCTGAAGATGTCGGTTGGGCTGAGAATCGGATTGTCTTAGGTAAGCACTCAGGCCGTAATGCATTTCGTTCACGGTTAGAAGCATTAGATGTATCGTTTAAATCAGAAAGTGAATTGAACAGTGCTTTTGCTGCATTCAAGGACCTAGCCGATAAGAAGCATGAAATCTTTGATGAGGATTTATTTGCACTAGTTGCGGGTGAAGACGGTGCTAGTGAGGAGAAGTTTAAGCTAGTTTCCTTGAATGTATGTTCACACACTGGTGAAACACCCAATGCTGAGATTGTCTTGTCACTTGATGGTGAGGAGTTTACGACTGCCTCTGATGGTGGTGGCCCAGTTGATGCTGCATTTAAAGCCATTGAATCAATCGCTAAAAGTAAGGCTGCATTACAACTTTATTCTGTAAATAGCATTACCAGTGGAACAGATGCACAGGGTGAGGTTACTGTGCGGCTTGAACGTGATGGCACAATCGTCAATGGCAGTGGTGCAGATGTCGATATCGTCATCGCTTCAGCTAAAGCCTATTTGAACGCATTGAATAAACTGAATGCTTCGGCTGAACGCGCTCATCCACAGCTTAGCCAAGTTTAATTTACTACACTTGAGATGGATGCCGCGCGCCGCAATGCTTATCTAAAAGCTCTATCAATACAGCAGTGGCGCTTGCGTGGGGAACCAGCATCAAATGCTATACAAGTAGCAGCTAGTGCAGCTGTTGACACTGATCTGACTGACCCAGCCTCTACTATGTCTACTGAGCTACTTACGGGTAAGCAAGTAGCTAGAGAAGAGTTAGATGCAACTCTGATGGCTAGTTCTAGCTCAGAGGAATCGTCTTCGGTTGTATCAGATGCAGTTAAAGCCGAGTTGGAAAATAAGCCTGTAGCTATAAAAGATCTGTCACAGTTTGATCTTGAACAACTCGCTACTGAGGTTAGCCAGTGCGTTGCCTGTGAGTTGCATAAGACACGTAAACAAACCGTGTTTGGTGTTGGCCATGAGAAAGCCACTTGGATGATTATTGGTGAAGCCCCTGGTGCTGATGAAGAAAATGAAGGGAAGCCGTTTTTAGCAGTTTCAGGACAACTTTTAAACCAAATGTTGCGTGCCATTGGTCTGGCACGTGAGGAAGTGTATATCGCCAATGTCCTTAAGTGCCGCTTACCCAATAACCGTGAACCTAAAAAATCTGAGTTAGATTCCTGTCCGCCATATTTGCAGCGACAAATAGAACTGATTCAACCTAAAATTATTTTGTTGCTTGGTCGAGTTGCAGCGCAAACGGTCTTGCAGAGTGATCAGCCTATGGCAAAGCTGCGCGCTAAAGTGCATCATCATCCAGATTTCAATATTCCGATGGTTGCGAGCTATCATCCGGCCTATTTATTGCGAGCACCACGTGAAAAGCGTAAAGCCTGGGAAGACCTACAACTTGCTCGACAGCAAATATTTAGCGAGTAAGACCTTTAGGCATGAGCGCATTAGTATCAGAACAATCTTATTCCTTTCGCAATATGACTGAGGATGATTTGGTTGCAGTCAAGCAAATTGAAGATGCTGCCTATGTATTTCCCTGGAGTGAGACCATATTTAGAGACTGTCTATCGGTCGGTTACCCAAGCTGGGTGATGGAGTTACAGGATGAGGTTATTGGATACTCTGTGCTGCAACATGTTGTGGACGAAAGTCATATCCTAAATATTTGTATTCAACCTAAACTCCAAGGCCACGGTTATGGTCGAGGTATGTTGCACTTCATTCTCGCGCAAGCGCGAGCAACTGAAACTAAGAGTATTTTCTTAGAGGTGCGTCCTTCAAATATAGCGGCTATTGAGCTATATGAGTCCGAAGGTTTTAATGAAATCGGTTGTCGTAAAGACTATTATCCTAGTGTTACCGGACGTGAAGACGCTCTGCTATTTGCGCTTGAGTTGAGTGGGGACATGTTGATTTAAATGTAGAGGAGGGTAGGGCTTAAATCATAGCTCCAGAAATATTTATAAGTTTATTCACACCTTTATAATTCAATCAACTTAGAACATTATAAGACAAGACAGATACAGCCAGTAAAAGTCAATCAGTATGCTGATTTGTAATCGATATACTGGAAAAAAAAGACAATTCAGTACTTAAAGATGACGTGATTAAAACAATTGAAAAGCATTTGGAAGATATCTCTGTGGCTAAAAAAGTAAACAACTAATGGGCACAAATTCAAGTAAAAATAAGAGTTTTAAGGTGTCAGAAGTTAGTAAACCATCGAATGCAATCAACAAGAGGCACACGTTTGCTATCATCTCTCACCCAGATGCTGGGGAAACTAGCACTACTGAAAAGTTATTGAGGACACGCTAATTTAAGCGGATAAATATGAGTGAGCATCTAGAACAAACTAAAAGGCGGCGTACCTTTGCCATCATTAGTCACCCAGATGCTGGAAAAACCACCATTACTGAAAAGTTGTTGTTGTATGGTGGTGCTATTCAGCTAGCGGGTACAGTGAAAGGACGTAAGGCTGCACGCCATGCAACTTCTGATTGGATGGCGCTTGAGCAACAGCGTGGCATTTCTGTGACTAGTTCAGTCATGCAGTTCCCTTATAAAGATTGCATCGTCAATCTGCTGGATACACCTGGGCATGAGGATTTCTCAGAAGACACTTATCGTACTTTAACGGCAGTTGATTCAGCATTAATGGTGATTGACTGTGCTAAAGGTGTTGAAACTCGTACGATTAAGCTGATGGAGGTTTGTCGATTGCGCGATACGCCAATCGTAACCTTCATTAATAAGCTTGATCGAGAAGGCAGAGATCCTATTGAGTTAATTGATGAGGTCGAGTCAGTCTTAAAGATTAATTGTGCACCAGTAACTTGGCCTATTGGCATGGGTAAGTCACTAAAGGGTGTTTATCATTTGATAAATAACTCAGTTCACCTATTTGGTGCCACTCATGGTGGCAAGATTCTTGATGGTGAAGTGGTGCAAGGATTAGATAATCCTCGATTAGATGAGATTCTTGGTGACCAAATTGAAGAGTTTCGTGAGGAGATTGAGTTGGTTCTTGGTGCTAGTCATAGTTATGACCATGAAGAATTTCTTAAGGGTCGTTTGACTCCAGTATTTTTTGGTTCAGCAATCAATAATTTTGGCGTGCAGGAACTGCTCGATAAGTTTGTTGAATTTGCACCTAAGCCGCAGCCACGTAAAACGACAGAGCGAGTGGTTATAGCAGATGAGCCAGGCTTTAGTGGTTTTGTATTTAAGATTCAGGCTAATATGGATCCGAATCATCGTGATCGTATAGCGTTTATGAGGATCTGTTCGGGGAGTTTCGAAAAGGGTAATAAGTTGCGCCATGTGCGTTTACAGCGTGATGTAAAGATTAGTGATGCCTTAACCTTTTTTGCATCAGATCGTGAGCATGTTGAGCGCGCCTATCCTGGTGATATTATCGGCTTGCATAATCATGGCACGATTCGTATTGGTGATACATTTACAGCAAAAGAAGAACTTATCTTTACGGGTATACCTAATTTTGCGCCAGAATTATTTCGTCGTGCGCGGTTAAAAGACCCATTAAAGAATAAAGCATTGATTAAAGGCTTAATGCAATTATGTGAAGAGGGTGCAACACAGCTCTTTAGACCACAGATAGGTAACGATCTGATTTTAGGTGCTGTTGGCGTACTGCAATTTGATGTTGTTGCTCATCGATTACAGGCGGAATACAATGTTGAATGTCAGTTTGAGGCGGTTAATACGAATACAGCACGCTGGATCTACTGTGATTCGGAAAAAGAATTAGAGAGATTTAAGCAAAAAGCAGAAAGTGGTTTAGCATTTGACCATGCTGGTGAGCTGGTTTATTTGGCACCATCCCGTGTTAATTTGCAGATGATGGAAGAGAAGTGGCCAGATGTTGAATTCAGGAATACTCGTGAGCAGGTTTATAATTAAGCCTGCTACTGAATCATAGTTTATTATTTAAATGACTGTTTGTAATTGGAGGAAGAAATAATGTCGGAACAAGAAGGTCTTTCTACTTGGCAGGTTTTTAAAAGCATAATGATGAGCTTCTTTGGCGTACAGAAAGAAGAGATACGCACACGTGATTTCACGCAAGGAAAGCCAAGCCAATTTATTATTATTGGTCTTCTTATTACCGTCGGCTCTATCTTCAGTCTTTACCTGTTAGTACAGGTCGTTTTATTTTACGCTTCGGCAATCTAGTCGATCTATTGCCAGTGTGAGCGCCGGCAATACCCTTCGTAGTCACAGTAATCGCAGATCTTCTCGCTACCATTAGCCGGTAGTGCTTGTTGCTGTTGTAAGGCGTCTACAAGTTCGATTAAGCGACTATGGTGTGCCTGTTTTAAATGATTAAATTCATCTGTATTAGATATGTCGATGGTGTTAGTCTTTTTGCCATGGCCTAAGATAAGATAACTTGCTTGCTCTGCCTGCTCACAGAGTAAACCATAAAAAGGTAGCTGGACTAGATCACCATTCTTGATTGATAGTTTTTTGTATTGCTCACTATTACTACTAGTCTTGTAGTCAATAACTGACATGCCGTCACTGCTGCGGTCAATGCGATCAATTTGCCCCTTAAGACTGACATGCTCTGTCAGTTTCATTTCAAAAGAGTGCTCGCCTGCGTTCACTTGCCACTCTCCATTGCGTGCTGTTAACCATTCAATATAGCTGGGGATGCTATGCAGCCACCGTTGATACCAGACTGATACTTCAGCTGATGCATAGGGTAATTTGTCAAAGACTGATTTACTGATCTGCTCTAAGCATTTCTCTTTTTCAGCTAAGGAGAGAGTGGGCTCTTGCTTATGTGCAAAGTGGAAGTTATATAAACATTGATGTACTGCTTCACCATAGGCACCACCTGCTAGTTTTTCTTGATTTCTGTCCTGTTTGATATGCAGTAAGTGTTTCATAAAATACTGATAAGGACAGTTTACTAAGGTTTGATACTGTGTAGCACTAATGTGACTATGCAATAATTTAGCAGGTGCTGAGCTAATAGGAGCATGTGCTGGCTTTATATCAGCAATATGCTTTTCTTGTTCATAGCGCTGGCTGAGCTGCATTAGTCGGATGAGCTCATTATCTTTTAGATCAGAATGAAAGCCTTGTTGGCTGAATATCTTGAGTAGCTGTACCCATGCTTGTAAACCTTTGTTTTCATCACCTATTTGAGTCTGTGCGCAGATGAGTATTTCTTGATGCTGCTCTAAAGCCTGCCGGAACTGCATATATTGAATAGCAAGCAGTTGGTGGCTAGTTTGCAGACCTAGTTCACGCCGTACAGTTTGATTGAAAAAAGTCTTCTGATCAGTGCTTGTGCTGTAGGCAGTTTCATCCATGCCAGCAAAAATCAGATGGCTATACTTGCCATAGGCCAATCGTTGTAATGTGCAAAAGTGAATGCGTGGGTCACTTTTCTCAGTTACAAAGTACTCGTATTCAAATTGATCGTGCAACCATAAACGCCAATCACGCCAAGTGACCAGAATATCTTCGTCTTGAACACTAAGTGCCTGTGCCTGTAATAAAAATAGCACTTGTGCGCCAGCAGCATCTTGTTCTAGTCGTTCTGTGATCTTTAGATCATTTAATACTTGTAACAAGATGGTAGTACTAGTGCCAATGGCAATTTCATCTTTGTGCATTAGGGCTAGTAATGGTCTTGCCGCTATACGGATGGATTCAAGGCAATTTAATACGGCATCAGTATTGGCCTGATCCTCTATGGCTAATCCATGACTAGTAATTTGTATTCGCTGCATCAAGGCCTGCATACCTGAGGTTTTCACCCCCACATGACTTTCTAATGCATTGAAGGTGGCGAGTAGGCTATCTTGTAATTCAGTTGAGTCAGTGACTGGTGTGAATAAAGGCGAGCTCATGAACTCAAATACACTGACTTCATCAAAGCCAGATTGCAGCATCTCCAGTAGCTGTTGGACGATGCTCACAGCAGCAGTGGTTGAGATAGCCCAGCCACCACTATCACTGATGGGTATACCTTGCTCTTCCAATGCAGAACGGATACGACGTGTCAGCTGGCGGTCATCGCAGATGATGGCTATAGGTTGGGCATTTGTTAGTAGCCAGCGTTTACTCTGTGTGACAATAGCTAATACTTGTTGTTCTAAAGATGCTGTTTCATACAGATGAATACTGTTTTCTAAAGGATTTATTGGAAATAAGTCACGTACTTTTTCTAGACGTGTAATCAGTGTTTCAGAGCGGTCGAAAATTAGCTGGAGTAAGACTTGTTTATCACTTAATTCCTGTTGCTCTGAGGTTGAGCTGTGTAAGGCTTCAGTATAACCAGGCAAGCGATGATAGGGATGATGACGTCCGCAACGATTAGTTGGTGCCACTTTGTTATATACGATGGTGAGATTGTTATGTTGCTGTAGTTGTGTAAAAAATTTACGTTCTACTGCACTGATGTAGTCTTTAGCAATAACATAGATGGGTGCTTTAATCGTACTGCTATCAATAGAAGCAAGTAAAGAGCAGTAATGCTGACTGGCATCTATACAGCCCCGGGCCTCAATTTGACTCTGATAGGCGTTCCATAGGGTGCAGAGGATCTTACTTTCACGTGAGATGTTATGACTACCGACGTCCAGCGCTGCATAGCTTTCACTGAGTAAGCTGCGTAGGGCGCTTTCACCCTCATCAAGGCCTAGCTGAGCCCAGCTGAGTTCATCAAACAACATGACTAATTCTTTCGCTACAGCCCAGTTATTTTGGCTTTGGAATAACTCAGGAAATTGGCGGATAGCATCTACTAGTATGAGCTGCTTATCATGTTGATTAATGAATGGCTTGGTTGGTGGATACTGCTGTTGTAACCAGTCTGGCAGTGTAGTGATCTGTGGTAAAACTAAAGCGGCTTGTCCGCGTGCTTGGCTTTCAGCTAATAAAGCACGTTGGATAGGTTGGATCTGTGGGCTATGCTGACACCAGATAGTAACTTGTTCGAGTGCCGCTGGGTTTGGTCCAGCATTGTCTATAGTTTGATCAAGAACCAATTCAGCTAAGCGGACGAATGGATCTTGATCGCTATCAACCAGAATAAAAGAGAGTGGCGTATCCGTGTCAGACAAGTTTTTTAGCGTTCTAAGTATTGACGCTTATCGCTGACATCTTCCCAATCATCGGCATCTTCAGGTGCATCTTTTCGTACTGTTAATACCGGCCATTGTGCGGCTAACTCTTCATTAATCTCAAGGAAGTCGGCTTGATCTTCAGGAAGATCATCTTCTGAAACAATTGCATTTACTGGGCATTCAGGCTCACACATCGCACAGTCGATACATTCTTCAGGATCAATGACGAGGAAGTTGGGTCCTTCGTGGAAACAGTCCACTGGGCAGACTTCTACACAATCGGTATATTTGCACTTAATGCAAGATTCTGTAACTACAAATGTCATTCTAACTCCATAAAAATTCGATGTTTAACAGCGTGTTAGCTCTGTGTCGTATTATACCGATAAGCGGCCCTGGTCAAAAGTTTTACGCACCATTAAAGGTTATAGCATGAGTACTTTTGATGGCTCAAAGTGCTTTGTAGCATAATTTTGTAGCCAGCCTAGGTCGAGCTCAGTCTGCGCCTTCGTTTGTTCTACTGCTGCATTATAGGCAGCTTGAAATTCTTCATCCTGTGCAGCGCGTAGTTTATCTGCAGAGGTCAATACTTTAGTTGACTCACGTCGAAAGACTTCTTCGAAAACATCATCACAAATAAAGGCAATCTGTCGTTGATTGGTGATTTTTTGTGAGTCTGCATAACTTTCGCATACTGCTAGCATGCTGGCGATAATGTAACGGCTATCATGCAGGCTAACAGGTACGGTTCCTAATTCATCTTTAAGAGGGTTAAAGCAATCTGAGAATGCCTTGCGTAATTGGCTCTTACAGCGCCCAGTTTTAAATCCAAACATACCAAATATCCTAGTGGTCAGTAGGGTGATTTTACAGTAAATCTTATTTTCTATGTGCCGATAAAATGTACCCATATCAGGCTATACATGAAACGTAGAATAGCTAAATTTATCAGTCGCCTGAATACCTTGCTCTAAGACTGCTCTGAATTTAGTTGTTCTTTAAGCTGATACAACATAGCCAAAGCTTCTTTTGGACTCAGGTCATCGGGTTGTAGCGCTTGTAAACTCTGTAAAGTAGGGGATTCTTCAGCTATTGCAGTAGGGCTATCGAGCAATGTTATCTCTAATTGTTGATTATTATCATCGGCTGCTTTTGCTTCTAAGCGCTTTAGCTGTTGTTTAGCTATAGTAATAACACTTGCTGGGATGCCTGCTAATTTGGCAACTTGTAGGCCATAACTTTGGCTTGCAGGGCCTGCTTTAACGCTGTGTAAAAAGATAATCTCGTCACCATGTTCAACCGCATCAATATGTACATTGGCAGCGCCATCTAGGTTGCTGGCAAGCGTTGTTAGTTCAAAGTAATGGGTCGCAAATAAGGTTAAAGCACGGTTTTTGCTGAGTAAGTATTGGGCGCAGGCCCAGGCTAGTGAAAGGCCATCAAAGGTACTGGTGCCTCGGCCAATCTCATCCATTAAGACTAAACTTTTATCGCTTGCATTATTCAAGATGTTGGCTGCTTCAGTCATTTCAACCATAAAGGTAGAGCGTCCAGTACTCAGGTCATCAGAAGCACCGACACGTGTAAAGATACGATCGATAGGCCCTAGTTGAGCCTCATCTGCAGGTACAAAGCTACCGGCATAGGCGAGTAAACAAATCAATGCAGTCTGCCGCATATAGGTTGATTTTCCTCCCATATTAGGGCCAGTGATTAGTAGTAAATGAGTGTCTTGATTCAAATTCACATCATTGCCAACAAAGGGTTGATCATGTAGTTGTTCAACAACGACATGGCGACCCTGCTGAATATGAATGCCGACCTCTTCTTGCAACTGTGGTTGGCAATAGTTGTAGTCGATAGCAACTTGCGTAAAGCAGGCTAGAACATCCAGTTCAGCGAGTGCTAGTGCGATTCTTTGTAAATCATCGAGTGCATCAAGTAGGGTTTCTAGTAACTCATCATAGAGTTGTTTTTCCCGACCTAGTGCACGTTCACGTGCGCTGAGTATTTTATCCTCGAAGGTTTTCAGTTCAGGTGTAATAAAGCGTTCGACATTTTTTAGTGTTTGTCGGCGAATATAATGCTCTGGTGCCTTTTCTGCTTGTGTTCTACTCATCTCTAAGTAGTAGCCATGAACACGGTTATAAGCGACTTTGAGACCGCTGATACCTGATTCAGTCTGTTCGCGTTGCTCTAGTTCCAGTAGAAACTGATCAGCATGGCTATGTAGGCCGCGTAACTCATCCAGTTCAGCATCAAAGCCAACAGCGATGACGCCACCATCTTTTAAAGATACAGCAGGTTCTTCTGACAAAGCCCTGCGTAATAAACTAGCTAATTCCTCAGGAAAAGTAAGAGATGATTTCAGTTCCTTCAGGCGAGGACTCTGCTGCTGTTCAAGCTGCTGAAGTAATTCGGGTAAGGCCCAGAGGGAATTGGATAAGGCTGAGAGATCACGTGGTCTTGCAGTTTGAATCGCAATACGAGCACGGATACGTTCGATATCTGCAATTGGTTTTAGTGCATCCTGTAATTCACGATAAGCCTGTGCCTGAGTTAATTCTGCAACACTGTTATAGCGTTTATTGAGTACGCTACGATCCAAGGTGGGTTGTCCTAGCCAGCGGCGTAGACAACGGGCACCCATTGCAGTCTGTGTCTTATCAATAATGCCGCAAAGTGAGTGCTCTGAGCGACCATCAATCGATTGATCAATCTCCAGATTGCGGCGACTAACTGCATCGAGGATAATGAAGTCTTCATTACGCTGTACCTGCATACCTTTGAGATGTGGCAGTGATTTTCGCTGTGTATCTTTGATGTACTGTAATAAAGCGCCTGCTGCACAGATCGCATTAGGTAAATCTTCGCAGCCATAGCCAATTAAATCACGTACTGCGAACTGCTGACAAAGCAGTCGACGTGCACTGTCTAGATTGAATAACCAATCTTGTAGACTATGACTATTAGTTTGATTGATAAGTTGATTTTGTTCTTCTGATGTAATGATCTCAGCAGGTTGTAGACGCTCTAGCTCGGCCATTAAGTCAGAGTTACTATTTAATTGTTGGACTATAAAAGTCCCAGCGCTGAGTTCAATCGTGGCAAGGCCGATACCTGTTGCTGTCTGGTAGGCAGCACAGATAGGGTTATCTCGTTTTTGGTCTAATAGAGATTCATCAGTTACTGTGCCTGGTGTGACGATGCGAACAACCTTTCGTTCGACTAAGCCTTTGCTAGCGGCTGGATCGCTGACCTGCTCACAGACAGCCACCGATTCACCTAGTTTAACTAAGCGTGCAAGATAGGCTTCAGCGGCATGCACGGGCACGCCACACATTGGGGTCTTATTACCACCAGATCCGCCTCTAGCGGTCAGTGTTAAATCAAGTAGTTTTGAGGCACGCTTAGCGTCGTCCATGAACAACTCATAAAAGTCACCCATGCGGTAAAATAGCAATTTATCTGGGTGTTCTGCCTTGATGCCTAAAAATTGCTGCATCATGGGTGTCTGTTCTTGCTTGCCTGTGTTTGATTTTATTGAAGTATTTTTCATTATTCGTTAGGTGGTGGGTTATCAATTCCTGAGGCTAAATTATTCATAAAGCTATCATCTATCATGCTTCTGATATTAAAATGATCGAAGGTTAAACCCTTATCAATGATCACACCGTTATCATAAATATTTTGTCCATAAACCCCAGTAATCTTGAGGCGTAATCTATCAGTTTCATAGAGGTTTAGGGATTGCGGCCTAAACTTGACACTAGCTTTTGACTTTGTGGTGTATTCCTCTGAATGTTGTCCGAAGT
>Ga0228619_1000230_pt1 | contig 26146 bp, 25 predicted proteins | sample 22DmetaG_FD_190065 | JGI IMG/M metagenome (GOLD analysis project Ga0228619, IMG submission 190065) | Seawater microbial communities from Monterey Bay, California, United States - 22D | ecosystem: Environmental > Aquatic > Marine > Coastal | place: USA: California | collected 2016-10-12 | reverse complement strand
TGTTTAATGAACGTGTCTTAAAATCAAAACTTTGCGCACTCAGACGCAAAGCGGGTGCAAATATAAAACCCTTTTTCCGTACACACAATAGTTTTTAAATTAATTTTGAAAAAAAATTAAAGGAAGTTTTTGTGAAATTACTCTGTTAGAACACAAAGTGTCTATAATATACTAAAAATGAGAACTTTAAAATACTTAATGATTTCAAAACTAGAAATAATTTACCGCTAAGTTATGATGTAAGTTATTGTTTAAGAAGAGATATAAACTTATATTTGCCCTCCATATTAATGATTTTATGATACACATTACTTTACCCGATGGAAGTATTCGCTCTTATGAAGAGCAATTAACGGTTATGGATGTTGCCAAGGACATCAGTGAAGGTTTTGCTAGAAATGTTATTTCAGCTAGCTTCAATAATCATGTAGTAGAAACATCTACGGTTTTAAATACTGATGGGAAACTTGTTCTGTATACATGGAGAGATAGTGAAGGTAAAAAAGCATTTTGGCATTCTAGCTCACATGTTTTAGCACAAGCTTTAGAAGAATTATATCCTGGTGTAAAGTTATCGATTGGACCAGCTATTGAAAACGGGTTTTACTACGACGTAGATCTGGGTGATGATTCAATTTCTGATAAAGACTTCAAGAGAATCGAGGATAAAATGCTTGAAATTGCTCGAGATAAACACGATTTCACAATGAAATCAGTATCTAAAATGGAGGCTTTAAAAAAGTATAAAGACGAAGGAAACCAGTACAAAATAGAACTCATCGAAAACCTTACGGATGGTGAAATCACTTTTTGTGATCATTCAACATTCTCGGATTTGTGCCGCGGAGGACATATACCAAACACAGGAATTATCAAAGCGGTTAAGATATTAAGCGTTGCTGGTGCGTATTGGCGAGGAGATGAAAATAACAAACAATTAACTAGAGTTTATGGAACTTCCTTCCCTAAACAAAAAGAACTTAAAGAATATTTAGCCTTATTGGAAGAAGCTAAAAAGCGTGATCACCGAAAGCTCGGTAAGCAATTGGAGTTATTCACTTTTTCAAAAAAAGTCGGCCAGGGTCTTCCCTTGTGGCTGCCTAATGGTGCGGCGCTGCGTTCACGCTTAGAGGATTTTTTGAAAAAAGCACAAATGAAAGCTGGTTACGAGATGGTTGTTACTCCACACATTGGTCAAAAAGAATTGTATGTTACCTCGGGCCATTATGAAAAATATGGCGAAGATAGTTTCCAAGCGATAAACACACCTAAAGAGGATGAAGAGTTTTTATTAAAACCAATGAATTGCCCACATCATTGTGAAATTTACAATGCAAAACCATACAGCTACAGGGAATTACCAAAACGCTATGCTGAATTTGGTACAGTTTACAGGTATGAACAAAGTGGAGAATTACATGGGTTAACACGAGTCAGAGGCTTTACTCAAGATGACGCACATATTTTTTGCAGACCAGATCAATTAGATCAAGAGTTTAAAAATGTTATTGATCTTGTACTCTACGTTTTCAGATCACTAGGTTTTGAAAATTTTACAGCTCAAGTTTCAGTTCGAGATTCAGACACGCCAGAAAAGTACATAGGCCCTGTTGAGAACTGGGAAAAAGCGGAGCAAGCCATCATCAATGCTGCAGAATCTAAAGGCTTAGATTTTGTTGTGGAATCTGGAGAAGCTGCCTTTTATGGGCCCAAATTAGATTTTATGGTTAAAGATGCCTTGGGAAGAAGTTGGCAACTGGGAACCATACAAGTAGATTATAATCTACCGGAGCGTTTTGATTTGACCTACAAAGGATCAGACAATGAACTGCACAGACCGATTATGATCCACCGCGCTCCCTTTGGAAGTTTGGAACGATTTGTGGCAATTTTGCTTGAACATACAGGTGGAAATTTCCCACTTTGGCTAATGCCAGAACAAGCTGTAATACTCACCATCAGTGAAAAATATGAGAAATACGCCGAAAAAGTTTTAAATTTGTTAGAAAATAACGAAATTCGCGGCCTCATTGACAATAGAAATGAAACCATGGGTAAGAAAATTCGGGATGCCGAAATGAAAAAAATACCCTTCATGATCATTGTTGGCGAGCAAGAAGAACAAACCGAAACACTCTCTGTCCGCCAACACGGTGGTGAAAATTTAGGAGCAATTAAAATTGATGAATTTTCAACAATCATAGAGCAAGAGATTAAAAAGACACTAAAAGAATTTTAAGTTTAACTAAAAAATAAAGTCATAGCAATACGTAGACGAAGAAGCAGAGGCCCAATGCGGGTCATAAGAGAAGACAAGCACCGCATCAACAGAAAAATAACTTCTGAAGAATTGCGCTTGGTTGGCGACAATGTTGAAATTGGAGTGTATAAACTCTCCGCAGCACTAGCTCTTGCCAATGAACAAGGATTGGATCTTGTAGAAATATCTCCGAAAGCTGTACCGCCAGTATGTAAAGTAATGGACTATAAAAAGTTTCTTTACGAACAAAAGAAACGCGAAAAAGTATTAAAATCCAAAGCCGCAAAAGTAGTAGTTAAGGAAATCCGTTTTGGACCAAACACTGATGACCATGATTACAACTTCAAGAAAAAACATGCTGAAAAGTTTTTGAAAGAAGGTGCTAAATTAAAAGCATTTGTGTTTTTTAAGGGACGTTCTATTATTTTTAAAGAACAGGGTCAAATTTTGTTGTTGCGTCTAGCGCAGGACTTAGAAGATCTTGGTAAAGTAGAACAAATGCCAAAACTTGAGGGAAAACGTATGATTATGTTTATCGCCCCAATTAAAAAGTAAAAATAAAAGCGAATAACTAAATAAAAAAGCAGAACATGCCAAAAATGAAAACAAAATCTAGTGCCAAGAAACGCTTTAAGCTTACTGGCTCTGGAAAAATCAAAAGAAAGCATGCGTTTAAAAGTCACATTTTAACAAAGAAGTCCAAAAAACGCAAGCTAGCCCTGACTCACAGTACTTTAGTACACGAGAGTGATGAGGCAAACATCAAACAACAATTACGTTTAAAGTAATTGTAATTTAGGTAACATTAATTTTTAACCATGGAGTTTGGCCAAATTTAGAAAGATCCTGAAATAGAACTAGGACGCCAACTACAAAAACAGAAACATTATGCCAAGATCAGTAAATTCAGTGGCCAAAAGAGCCCGCAGAAAAAAAGTCCTAAAACAAGCCAAAGGCTATTTTGGACGACGTAAAAACGTATGGACTGTTGCAAAAAATGCAGTGGATAAAGCCATGCTTTATGCGTATAGAGACCGTAGAAACAAGAAAAGAACTTTTCGTGCCCTTTGGATCATGCGTATTAACGCCGGTGCAAGACTACACGGAATGTCTTATTCGCAATTTATGGGAAAACTTAAAGCTAACAATATCGACCTCAACCGCAAGGTTCTAGCCGATTTAGCTATAAATGACCCTAAGGCTTTTGAAGCCATAGTACAGAAGATAAAATAGGCTAATGCCTGATTAATAACAAATTATTCGCTAAAAAAACCTGCTTTCATAAAGCAGGTTTTTTTTTGATTTAATCATGACAGCAAAATCACTAAAATTTTTTGTTTTCAAGAACAAGTGGGCATACCAGCGGCTGTATTATCGGAATTTAATTCAATTGAACATACGTTAGCGAATTAATATCATTTGAAATTAAGTTTTTTGCTTTTTCTTTTTAGCAGCTGGAAAGAGTACATTATTTAGAATGAGTCGGTATCCAGGAGAAGTCGGGTGTAGTTCGAGCTCTGTTTTTGGATCCCCTACTCTATGGGTATAGTCTTCAGGGTCGTGACCTCCATAAAAAGTAAAAAAACCTTTTCCTTTTATTCCGTGAATATAGCGGGCTTCATTATTGAGTTTATTTTCGCCCAAAACCAAAATATCGGACTTAATTTGACTGCGATTGTATGCTGTTGTTTGCCCCATGAAACCCTTAACAAGTGCTGTATGATTTTGATTAAGCATAGTTGGAACAGGGTCCCATTTAGCAGAGTATTCCATAAGTGAAAAGTAATCCGATTCTTTTGGAATTTGGCGCAGAGCTGTTTGATCAATAGAGGAAAACTCATAGACATTAGGATCACGTTCAATAACAAATTCTTTAAAGGCAAAAGTCGAATTGAAATCGAGCTGTAATTGGTAGTTAGGGGTAGTTCCATCCCCATCAAACATTGGTTCACAAATGTCGAGCTGTTGAGCCGCTAAAGCAATATCAAAACTATCCGTAGCACTACACATGGCAAACATAAACCCTCCACCCAATACATATGCTTTTATCTTTTGAGCTACAGCTAATTTAGCCTCAGATACTTTTTTAAACCCTAGATCATTCGCGAGAGCTTCGGCAGTTTTCTGCTGTTCAATATACCAAGCAGCATTACGGTATGCTCTATAGAACTTACCGTATTGTCCAGTAAAATCTTCGTGATGTAAGTGTAACCAATCATACACAAGAAGAGCATCATTAAGCACTTCAGTATCGTAAATAACATCATAAGGAATTTCCGCATAAGTAAGTACTAAAGTCACTGCATCATCCCACGGCTGTTTCCCACTTGGAGAGTATACAGCGATTTTTGGTGCTTTCTCCAATAGTACAGCATCCATATTTTTACTTGGACTTCCAATGTCTTCTAAGATTTCTGCTGTTCGCGAGTCACTGATAAGTTCATAAGAAACGCCTCGAATAAGACACTCATTCTGAATCCGTTTTGAATCAGATACCAAAAATGCACCTCCACGGTAATTCAGCAACCATTTTACTTTTTGATTTTGCTCAAGCAGCCAGTATGTAATACCATAGGCTTTAAGATGGTTTTTCTGTGTTTTGGCATCCATCGGAATGAGGATGTAACTAGCAAATGAATTTGTGAAAAAACAAAGAAAAAAAACCAACAAAAGAGATCTACGCTGCATGGACTATTCCGTATTTAGAATTAGTATGGCGTATCGTCATCCGGGGGGCCAAATGCATCATTCGGATCCATTTGAATCGAGTTGTCTTCAGCAAAGGTATCGTCATTAGCAGCGGCGTTCATTTTGGAATGGAACTCAGCATCAAAAGGAGAATCAAAATTATCTAAATTATCAAATTTACCAAGATGACCGATAAATTTTAACCTAATGTTATCGAGTCCTCCATTTCGGTGTTTCGCTATGATGAACTCCGCTTGACCTTCACAAGGTGTGTGTTCTTCGTCATCCCATTCTTCAATTTTATAATATTCTGGCCTGTAAATGAAGGATACAATATCGGCATCTTGCTCTATCGCACCAGATTCTCTCAAATCAGAGAGCAAAGGACGCTTACTTCCACCTCTTGTCTCAACAGCTCTAGAAAGCTGAGAAAGGGCTATAACAGGAACACTAAGTTCCTTTGCCAAAGCTTTTAGATTACGAGAAATCATAGAAATCTCTTGTTCTCGATTACCAGTTTTTTGGCTACCCCCCGCCGTCATTAGTTGGAGATAATCAACAATAATAAGTTTGATTCCATTTTGTGAGGCCAAACGTCTGGCTTTTGCACGTAAATCAAAAATAGATAATGATGGGGTATCGTCTATGTAAAGAGGTGCTTTCTCAAGAGATTTTACTTTTACATTGAGTTGTTCCCATTCGTGTTTTTCAAGTTTTCCAGTTCTCAATTTCTCTGAACTTAGCCCTGTTTCAGATGAAATCAAACGCGTGATCAACTGAACAGAAGACATCTCCAAAGAAAAGAATGCTACAGGAATATTTTGATTTACGGCAATATTACGTGCCATAGAAAGCGTAAGTGCTGTTTTACCCATACCCGGTCGAGCAGCCACAATTATAAGATCACTTTCTTGCCATCCAGACGTGAGTTTGTCTACTTTGTCAAATCCAGATGGTATACCGCTTAACCCCTCTTTATTGGATATTTCTTCAATTTTTCGTTTGGCTTGAAACACCAAATCTTGAGCCGTTTCAGTTGATTTTTTTATGTTGCCTTGCGTGACATCATACAGTTTTGACTCTGCTTTATCAAGCAGGTCAAAAACATCTTTGGTTTCGTCAAATGAATCTTCAATTATTTCATTAGAAATCTTAATTAAACTTCGCTGAATAAATTTTTGTAATATTATACGTGCATGAAACTCAATATGAGCAGAAGATGAAACCTTTTGAGTGAGTCCAATTAAGTAAAAATCACCACCAACAATGTCTAATTTTTGGTTCTTTCGAAGTTGAGAGGAAACCGTTAAAAGGTCAATGGGTTGGCTACTCTCAAAAAGCAAAAGTATTGCTTCAAAAATATGTTGGTGTGCTTGTTTGTAAAAAGATTCAATACTGAGAATGTCGATAACTTCGTCCACTCCTTTTTTATCGATCATCATAGCACCCAAGACAACTTCCTCAAGTTCAATGGCTTGTGGTGGTATTTTACCTTGCTCTAAACTGATGATTTTTGAACGATCAGTGGAAAAGTTTTTAAAAGACTCTGGTTGTTTCATGCTTACGAATGTACATAAAAATTAGCAGTAGAGTCCGAATTATAACGGACGAATACTCAACAAAAAAAATGTTAACAAGTCAAGAATATTGTTGATAATGGCTAAAAAACAAAATTGTTCAAAAAACAAAAAGGGCGTCAGAGTTAATTAATCTTTGTAAACCCCCATTTGCGCATATTTATCCATGCGTTGTTCTACTAGTTCGTTTTGTGAAAGTACTTTGAGTTCATCAAAAGATTTCAAAATTGCATTTTCAATTGCTAAATATGTCTTTTGGGGATCTTTATGGGCTCCCCCTAATGGTTCTTTGACAATTTGATCAACTAATTTCATTCGCTTCATGTCTTTGGCAGTTAACTTCAAAGCTTCAGCAGCTTGTTCTTTATATTCCCAACTTCTCCAAAGAATAGAAGAACACGACTCTGGCGAAATTACAGAGTACCATGTGTTTTCCAGCATAAGAACCTTATCCCCAACTCCAATGCCTAGGGCACCACCACTAGCACCTTCGCCAATGATAGCAACAATGATGGGCACCTTCAGACGAGTCATTTCCAAAATATTTCGAGCAATCGCCTCACCTTGACCACGTTCTTCAGCTTCAAGCCCAGGGTATGCCCCTGGTGTATCTATAAGCGAAACAACTGGAATACCAAATTTTTCAGCTGACTTCATCAATCGAAGGGCTTTTCTGTAGCCTTCAGGATTGGCCATACCAAAGTTTCGGTACTGACGCGTTTTGGTATTGAATCCTTTTTGTTGTCCAATAAACATAAAACTTTGATCTCCAATTTTACCAAGACCGCCTATCATCGCTTTGTCATCCTTAAAATTACGATCGCCGTGCAGTTCTAAAAAAGTCCCTTTTGTTAGTGCATTAATATAGTCTAATGTGTAGGGTCTATTCGGATGACGAGACAATTGGACACGCTGCCAAGGACTTAAATTCTTATAAATTTCTTTCTTAGCAAGCTCAAGTTTTGTTTGGATTTGCTGACATGTTTCAGTAACATCAACGTCGCTTTCTTTACCGATAATTTCGCATTTCTGAAGTTGATCTTCCAGTTCCTTTATTGGTAATTCAAATTCTAAATATTCCATAAGAAATTGCTTTAGGTTAGCAAGACAACAAATATATGAACTTTATACATTAGTCCTCAATTAAGATTTAATTTTGTTGCTTTTTTGTTTAAAAATAGCGTTTAAAACAACAGTACTAATGATCAACGATGCACCTAAGTAAAAAGAAGTACTCATGGTCTCAGACTCTGGAAATAGAAATAGCGCAAGTAGAATTCCATAAATTGGTTCCAAATTATAGGTTAACACTAAGGTGTAAGGTGTGAGGTATTTCATAACGTGGACAGAAGCAATAAAGGCATAAGCCGTACAAATTGAAGCCAAAATAAATATGAACCCCAAATCTGAGAGCGAAAGATTAAAAAATTCTCTATCGAATCCATCTGACGAGAAAAATAAGCAAATAGAAATAAACACAACTCCGCTAATAAATTCATAAAAAGAAATGGTACTGGCATTGTGCTCTGCAACAAATTTTCCATTTAGAACAGCAAATAGCGTAGAGAATAAAGCAGATGATATCCCTAAAAGTATACCCAAAAGGAACTTCAACTCAGTTTGCATAATAAGAAAAATCCCAAGCGTTACAATTAAACCAAAAAAGAGTTCATACATAATGATTTTCCTTTTGTATAAAATAGGTTCAATGAGCGAAGCAAAAAAAGCACCAGTAGAAAACATAGCTAAGGCTATGGAAATATTGGAAGCTTTTATGGATGCAAAAAAAGTAATCCAATGTAAAGCAATAACAATACCTGCAAAAGAAAATTGAACAAGGGCTTTTATTGATACTTTGAGGTTTATCTTTTTTATTTTAATGAAAATAAACATCAGTAGTCCTGCAATAACCATCCGATACCAAACAAGTGGTGTAGCATCAAGTGAAATTAATTCACCTAAAATTGCCGTAAATCCAGCAATAAAGACCAAAAAATGCAAGTGGATTTGATTCTTAAATTTATCGCTTAGCATTGAACAAAAGATAGATTGCTAGTATACCAAAAATAATATTTGGGAACCAAACAGCTACCAAAGGAGAAAAATCTGACTGTTCAGCCATCACGCTAAAAACTTTATCAAAGAATACGTAGGTCATAGCAATTACAATTCCAAAAGCCAAATTAACCCCCATACCACCTCTACGCTTTATAGAAGAAACAGCAACTGCAATAATAGTCAAAATAAAAACTGAAACAGGTAAACTCAATTTTTTGTATTGAACTACCCTGTACCTATTTATGTTGGATGAACCCCGAGCTTCTTCTCGATCAATAAAATCGGACAACTCACTAGCAGTTAATGTTTCTGCTACATACATTGGCGGAGTTAAATCTTGAAGATCAAACCCCAAAAGAGTGTCTAAACGACGTTTAAATACTAACGAATCATCATCAATTCCTATTCGACGTAAATTGTAGTTGGACAAACGGTATATACTATCCTCTTCAATATAACGAATAGCAGTGGCATGAATTTTATACTCTAATCTATTTTCGTCAAAATGTTCAAGAGTGAAATTGTTTCCACGCATCGATTTTGTGTCAAAATTACTTACATAAATATATTCATTTTCATTGATTTGTTGATAAATGTATTGTGTTTCTACAACCTTCTTATTCTTTAAGTACTTGTAAGTGAACTCATTAAACCCTTTACTGGCAACTGGAGCCCAATATAACCCCAAAAGAAGAGCCAAAACAGCAATAATGGTTGCTCCAATAAAATAAGGTCTAAGAAATCTTGAAAAAGAAATACCAGAACTCAAAAAGGCAACTATTTCAGTGTTGTTGGCTAATTTTGAGGTAAACCAAATTACCGATAAAAATAAAAATAAAGGAAAAAGTAGGTTTGCAAAATATATAGTAAAATCAACATAATAGGCAACTACTTCTTCAAAGGGGACTTTATTTTCAAGTATTCGATCAATTTTTTCTGCCAAATTAACAGTTATTCCTATAGGGATAAACAGCAACAACATTAAGAAAAATGTGAGCAAGTATCGCTTCAGGATGTACCAATCGAAAATCTTCATAAACTACAGACGCTTATCCATTTGGGCTACCATTTTGGTTTTCCAAGTATCAAAATCTCCAGCTAAAATACGCTTTCTAGCCTCACGAACCAACCACAAATAAAATCCTAGATTATGAATTGTGGCAATTTGTTTGCCTAGTAATTCATTTACACTAAAGAGGTGTTTTAAATATGCTTTAGAATATTCAGTATCAACCCATGTGATGCCCATTTCATCAATCGGAGAAAAATCGTCAGCCCATTTCCTGTTTTTGATGTTTATGGTACCGTGCGCAGTAAATAACATCCCATTGCGTGCATTCCTAGTCGGCATAACACAATCAAACATATCAATACCCAAAGCAATATTTTCTAGGATGTTTATTGGTGTACCCACTCCCATGAGGTAACGCGGCTTTTCTTCCGGTAAAACAGCGCAAACAACATCTGTCATGGCGTACATTTCTTCAGCTGGCTCACCAACCGATAATCCGCCAATGGCATTACCAACAGCATCTGCATTAGCAATATACTCTGCCGATTGTTTTCGTAGATCTTTATAAGTGCTTCCTTGAACAATCGGAAAGAACGCTTGACTGTATCCGTATTTAAATGGCAGATTATCAAGATGGTTTATACAACGGTCTAACCATCTGTGGGTCATGTGCATTGATCGTTTGGCATAGTTATAGTCGCATGGATAAGGAGTACATTCGTCAAAAGCCATAATTATATCAGCACCGATACTGCGCTGAATTTCCATTACATTTTCTGGTGTAAAAACATGATAACTACCATCAATATGACTTCTAAATTTTACACCTTCCTCTTTAATCTTCCTGTTTGCAGACAACGAATAAACCTGATAACCTCCTGAATCAGTAAGAATATTACGATCCCAATTCATAAACTTATGTAAACCGCCTGCTTTTTCTAAAATTTCAATTTGAGGCCTCAGGTATAGGTGGTATGTATTACCCAAAATAACATCTGGATTAATGTCGTTTTTAAGCTCTCTTTGGTGCACTCCTTTTACTGTGCCTACCGTGCCAACTGGCATAAAAATTGGGGTTTCAATAACCCCGTGATCCGTTGTAAGTGTAGCAGCTCTTGCCTTTGTATTTTTATCCTTTTTTAATAAATCAAATTTCAAGTTTCAAAAATTGAATGGATTATTATTTATTTCTTCAGAGTAAGTAATTCGTCAACAAATAGGCTTTTGGCCCGTAAAACCAATAGACTTTTAAAGCTCAAATATACAAATATATGGCGAAGCCAAAACGGGAAATTTGATGTTTAATAAGTTGTTAGTTATTTGTCACAAATAATAAGGAAAAGGGCATTGTCAAATAAAAATTAAATTTAAATTTGGTCTAACTAATTTTAAGAAACCAAATATGTCAATCACACAGCTAAATGAGCTTACAACACAAGTCCGTCGCGACATTTTACGGATGGTCCATAAAGTCAATTCTGGCCACCCTGGAGGCTCTCTAGGATGTGCAGAATTTCTTGTTGCTCTATACAAGGAAATCATGGATAGAAAAGACGGCTTTCACATGGACGGTCATGATGAAGATTTATTCTTTCTATCAAACGGACATATTTCTCCAGTAATTTACAGTGTACTTGCACGCAGTGGTTATTTTCCAATCGAAGAATTAAATACATTCAGACTTCTAGATTCAAGACTTCAAGGCCACCCCACAACACACGAGGGATTGCCTGGGATACGAATTGCATCGGGTTCACTTGGGCAAGGAATGTCTGTAGCAATTGGAGCTGCGCAGGCCAAAAAACTAAACAATGATCCTCATTTAATTTACAGTCTTCATGGTGACGGAGAACTTCAAGAAGGTCAAAATTGGGAAGCGATCATGTACGCCTCAGCGAAAAAAATTGATAACATTATTGCAACTGTTGACTTGAATGGAAAACAAATTGATGGAGCAACTGACGATGTTTTAAATATGGGGAGTTTAAAGGCTAAATTTGAAGCTTTTGATTGGACTGTAGTAGAAATTAAAGATGGAAATAATTTAGAAGCTATATTGAAAGGAATGGCTAATGCAAAATCGGAAACTGGTAAAGGCAAACCCGTATGTGTGCTTTTAGAAACTATGATGGGGAATGGTGTAGACTTTATGATGCACACCCACGCATGGCACGGAAAAGCTCCAAACGATGAACAACTGGCTTCTGCCCTTGAGCAAAATCCCGAAACACTAGGCGATTATTAACATTCAAAACCAACAACAATGAAAACATACTCATACACAGAAAAAAAAGATACAAGAAGTGGTTTTGGAGCTGGTCTAGCCGAGCTAGGTAGAACTAACCCAAATGTGGTTGCACTTTGTGCAGACCTAATAGGATCGCTCAAAATGGATGCTTTTAAAAATGAAAACCCTGACCGCTTTTTCCAAGTTGGAATAGCAGAAGCAAATATGATAGGTATTGCTGCAGGACTCACAATTGGAGGCAAAATTCCATTTACAGGAACATTTGCAAATTTTTCGACAGGTCGGGTTTATGATCAAATACGACAATCAATCGCGTACTCCGGGAAAAACGTTAAAATTTGTGCTTCACACGCAGGCTTAACTTTAGGAGAAGATGGTGCAACACACCAAATTCTAGAAGATATAGGATTAATGAAAATGCTTCCAGGAATGGTGGTCATAAATCCATGTGATTACAACCAAACTAAGGCAGCAACTATAGCAATAGCCGAATACAATGGTCCAGTGTACCTAAGGTTTGGTCGCCCCTCTGTGCCAATTTTTACAGCTGAAGATCAAGTTTTTGAAATAGGAAAAGCCGTGCATTTACAAGAAGGTACAGATGTGACTATAGCCGCCACTGGACATCTTGTTTGGGAAGCACTTGAAGCTGCCAAAGAATTAAATGAAAAAGGGATTTCTGCTGATGTTCTCAACTACCACACCATCAAACCACTAGATGAGAAAGCACTTTTAGCATCTGTAGCTAAAACGGGATGCATTGTGACTGCCGAAGAACACAATCACTTGGGCGGGTTAGGTGAAAGTATTGCGCGTGTACTTGCAATCAACGCACCTACTGCTCAAGAATTTGTAGCTACCAACGACACCTTTGGTGAATCGGGAACACCTGCACAATTGATGAAAAAGTATGGTTTAGATTCATCTACAATTGTAGAAAAAGCAAAAAAAGTAATGGCAAGAAAGTAAAAAAATAGTGGCACAAAAAAACCCGCTGTTGCGGGTTTTTTTGTGTTTTATAATTAAAGATACTAATTTAAAGTTGCAGCATCGGTTGCATCTAAATAATTTGGAATACCATTACCATTTGTATCTTCTAATGTAATTAGTTTAACAGAAAAGCTACCGTTATCGTCCTGATCAATAGCAGAAAAAATTTGATTAGAAGCTAGAGGTTCTTCAGCTTGCATTTGAGCTACTAAACCTGCGCGAGAATCTCCGGTTAGGGTAAGATATGTGATCTCTCTGTATGTTTTATATCCATCACCGTCATCATCATTATCAGCGAAATTACTAAATGAATCACTGTCCGTGTTATCATTAAAAATATCCCTATCCTCATCATCATCCTCCAAATAACTAGGAATAAAATCATTGTCGTGATCCATAACTTTGTGCTGATATAATTCAAATTTGAAGATAAGGCATGAATAGGAAGGAATTCCTGAGACTGCATTATTAAAGTATGCAAGACCTGAAGGCAAAAACATAAGCCCAATCCCGTAATTCTCAAAAGTTACAGTTCCATCATTATTAGTTGCAAATGCACTAGCGGTATTAAACTGTGGCAACACTTTATTCCAACCAGTTATGGTATAAACTAGATCTAAGTCTGTAGGGCTTACTGAACGATCAAATTCATTACCATCAATTGTTGTCCCAATATAGTTCACACGAACTTGATCTGTAAAATGGGGTGATTCACCAAGTCCTTGTTCGATATTTAAAATGTAATATTCATAAGAAACATTGTTGTAAGTTGTTGTTTTTTGCACAACAGCATTGGACAACATTGTTGTGTTGGGTGGTTGTAAGTCACCTTCTTCTAATTTAGAAATAACAATATTTTCTAAAGTAGGATAAGTAGTCAATGCATTCAATTCCCCTGAGTTGTAATAATGAGTGTTAAAATAATTTTGAAGTGTATCCAAATCACTCGCTTGCTGTTCAGCTCTATCCCTTGGAGGGATTGATGTTGTTTCATTTTCGTCTTCATTACAGTTGAAAACAAAAAGAGAAAAAATAAATAGGAAAAGAAAATTGTTTCTCATAATAACATTTTAGGAGCTGCAAGATACAATATTATGCTATTTTTGTGTAAAAGAAAATAGAGTTTTAAAAAAAATATGAGAATTGATAAGTTTTTGTGGTGTTTGCGTTATTTTAAAACAAGAACAATAGCTTCTAATGCAACAAAAAAAGGACAGGTTCGAGTTAATGAATCTATAGTCAAACCAAGTAGAGAAGTTTACCCTACTGATGAAATTACCGTTCGTATTAATCAGGTGAATTATCGAATGACTGTTCTTGACTTGCCAAAAAGTCGTGTTGGCGCAAAATTAGTAGACCAGTACAGGCAAGATACGACGCCAAAGTCTGAATTTGAAGCAAAAGAGCTTTTAAAACTCGCTAAAGAGCACTACCGTAAAAAAGGAGAAGGACGACCAACAAAAAAAGACCGTAGAGACATTGAAGGCTACTTAGATTTTGACAAAAATTAAGCAGTTAAGTTGAAATGTCTTTTTTATATTTGAAAAAAAAGAATTGTATGGCATTGACACAAAATTGCATTCTAAACAATAGAGAAATAAATCATAAAATTAGACGTATTGCGTATCAAATATATGAGACTAATGTTAATCAAAAAGAAGTAATTCTAGCAGGAATTCAGTCCAATGGTTATGTTTTAGCTGAAAAAATAAAAAAACAGCTTGAGGATATCTCTGAAATTAAAGTCCTATTGTGTGCCGTTAAAATCAACAAAAAAAAACCAACAGAGCAAATCAGTACTTCGATAGCAGCTGAAGACTATGCTGGTAAATCTTTGATTCTCATCGATGATGTTTTACATTCTGGCACTACGCTTATCTATGGCGTTAAACATTTTTTAGATAGCCCACTTGCACAATTTAAAACTGCAGTTCTTGTAAACAGAAACCATAAAAAATACCCTGTCAAGGCCGACTTCAAAGGAATCTCACTATCCACTTCCCTCAATGAGCATATTGATGTTATTTTTGAAAAAGACAACTCAAAAGTTGTACTCATCTAAATCATTAGCAATCTCTGCTACAATTTGATCAACGCTTTGATCGTCGGCTGAAATACTTAGCTTTGCTTGGTTGTAAAAGTTTGAACGTTCAAACAAATGTTTAGCTATAAACTCAGATAAGTCAGCGTCATTAACATTTGCAATGAGAGGACGCTTAGATTTTTCTGAAATTAAACGATTGGTTAAATTTTTTACTGACAGTTTTAGATATACAGTATTCACATTCGGATGTTGGTTTAGAAACTGCATGGTATTACCATAGCAAGGGGTACCACCCCCTAGACTAAGCACTAAATCAACGTGAATCCTACAAATATTTTGTACAGCTTTGGCTTCAATTTTTCTAAATTCAACATGACCCTTAGTTTGAAATAAATCGGTTACAGATTGTTTTTCTTGTTTTTCAATAAAATCATCCAAATCCAAAAAAGTACAAGCAAGTGTTGCTGCAAGCTCCTTACCCACAGTCGATTTACCTGAACCCATATAACCTAACAACGCAACTATCATAGTAATGACTTTTTAAAACGAAACACACAAAAGGCGATAACACAAAAAAACGAAAAAATATTGAGAAAAAAAGATTGTAATATTAATTAAACCCATTATCTTTGCAGCCGCATAAAGCAAGTCCAACCGACTTGGTAGCTCAGTTGGTAGAGCATCTCCCTTTTAAGGAGAGGGTCCTGGGTTCGAGCCCCAGCCAAGTCACAAAAAGTTAAGCAATGTCTTAACTTTTTTTTTCTACAAAGTTTTTGCGCACGTGGCGGAATTGGTAGACGCGCTAGCTTGAGGGGCTAGTGGGAATTATTCCCGTGGAAGTTCGAGTCTTCTCGTGCGCACTTATTTTTCAAACATTTCTTTTATCATTTTTTTTTATTAGTTTAGTAAACCCTAAATCTAAATAATAATGAACTCTACTGAACACGTCTTTAGTATTAAAGACCTTGAAAACCTTTCTGGAGTAAAGGCGCATACCATCCGCATATGGGAAAAGCGTTACAACTTGCTTAAACCCAAGCGCAGCAAAACAAATATTAGGCATTACGACCTAAACAATCTTCAGAAGCTTCTCAATATTAGTTTTTTGAACAGCAATGGTTTTAAAATTTCTAAAATTGCCGCATTAGACGAGACGGAACTTGCACCAAAAACAAGAGAATTAGCATTCATGGGTAAAAACGATAGCCAAGCCATAGTTGCTTTTAAATTGGCAATGCTCAACTTTGATCAAATTCTATTTTACAACACATACAACAGCTTACTTGAAGAAAAAAGCTTCAGGACCATATTCTATGAGGTTTTCATTCCCTTACTTTTTGATTTGGGCATGCTTTGGCAAACAAATACTATCTCTCCATCACATGAACATTTTTTAACTGTTCATATTAAACAAAAGATTTTGGTACACATCGAGCGCCTACAGAGTACAGACCCTCGGCCTAGCACCAAAACAGTTGTACTTTTCTTGCCTGAAAACGAAACGCATGATTTAGGTTTATTATTTATTAATTATGAGATTTTGAGTTTAGGATACCACACAATTTTTCTAGGCGAAAACATACCTTTGAATAACCTGAAATACATCAATAAACTTTATGATGACATCATATACATATCTTATTTTACAATTAAACCAAGTGACAATGACATTTACGATTACTTGAAAATATTTTCCGAAGAATACTTGAGTGTGAATAAAAATAGTGCGAAACTCATTGGGCATAGAATTCGAAATTTAAATCCGGAAAACGTCCCGAAAAATATAATGTAGTATGATAAAATAGAGGATTTAGTTAAAGATTTGTAAAAAACACTTTTGCAGGATGAGTCTGTATAGTCTTTTTACTACATTTATACACAAATGAAGAAGACAATACATATAATAGGCTCAGGCTTTTCGTCACTTGCTGCAGCATGCTACCTTGCCCAGGCAGGATACCAAGTGACCGTTTTTGAAAAAAACAAAACTATAGGTGGGCGTGCACGTCAGCTTAAAAAAGAAGGCTTCACTTTCGATATTGGACCCACATGGTACTGGATGCCTGATGTTTTTGAACGTTTTTTTGGTGATTTCCAAAAGCACCCCTCGGAGTATTACTCCTTAGAAAAGCTAAATCCTGCGTATAGTGTTTATTTTGGTAAAAATGATTTTATAAGCATAGAGGATAGTTTAGAAAAAATCTACACTGCTTTTGAAAATGAGGAATCCGGTAGTTCAAAAAAACTTAAAGAATTTATCAATGTAGCAAAAAGCAATTACGACATTGCAATAAAAGACTTGGTGTACAATCCTGGAGTTTCTCCTTTAGAATTGGTTACCCCAAAGACTGTAATGAAACTAAACCAATTTTTGAGTACTATTAAGCGGGATGTTAGAAAGCGGTTCAAAAACAACCGACTTGCACAAATTTTGGAATTTCCAGTATTGTTTTTAGGAGCAAAACCCAGTGATACTCCATCATTTTACAGCTTCATGAATTACGCCGATTTTGGACTAGGTACCTTCCATCCAAAGCAAGGGATGTATCAGGTTGTTTTAGCGATGGAACAGCTCGCAAAAGAATTGGGTGTTCGCATAGAAACTGATGCTAATGTAACTTCAATATTGGTGGATAACGGTAAAGCAAACGGAATCGAAATAGACGGGAAAAAAAACTACTGTGACCTAGTGTTAAGCGGTGCGGATTATCACCACACTGAAACGCTTTTAAAAAAGCAATACCGCCAATATTCTGAAAAATATTGGTCTAAAAAAACCTTTGCTCCGTCATCTTTGTTGTTTTATGTAGGGTTTGATAAAAAACTAAAAAATGTGAATCATCATACACTTTTCTTTGATGTTGACTTTGATGTTCATGCCGAAGCTATTTACGATAATCCTGCTTGGCCAGAAAAACCACTTTTTTACGCCAGTTTCCCTAGTATTACTGATGATTCCTGTGCTCCGAAGGGTAAAGAAGCAGGTATTTTCTTGATTCCCCTAGCACCAGGACTAGAAGATACAGAAGAGTTACGTTCTATCTACTTTGACAAGATTATCCAAAGATTTGAAACGGTTACTGAGCAAAATGTTAAAAATAATATTATCTTTAAAGAGTCGTTTTGTGTGAATGACTTTATAAAAGACTATAACTCATACAAAGGAAATGCTTATGGAATGGCTAACACGCTACTACAAACCGCATTTCTCCGACCAAAATTGAAAAGTAAAAAAGTTGAGAACTTATATTTTACGGGGCAATTAACTGTGCCTGGACCTGGTGTCCCCCCGTCCCTAATCTCTGGAAAGTTGACCGCAGAACTGATTCAAAAAGTTTTGTAATTAATTTTTGTATTGGTATTAAATTAAGAGTTTATGAAATCTATTTTCGACACTGTATCCAAAGACTGCAGTAAAATTGTCACCAAAACCTACAGCACATCTTTTTCGATGGCAACCAAAATGCTGGCCAACTCTATTCGTCAAGACATTTACAATATCTATGGATTTGTTCGATTGGCCGACGAAATTGTCGACTCATTTCACGAATACCCAAAGAAAGATCTCTTTATTAAGTTTGAAGCAGATTTAGAAGTTGCACTAAAAAACAAAATCAGCTTAAACCCTATCTTAAATGCATTTCAACACACCTACTACAAATGTAATATTGACAGAGAACTGGTTGACGCGTTTATGAATTCCATGCGCTTAGATTTGCATAAATCTATTTACAAAACAGAAGAAGAATTCAAGAATTACATCTATGGCTCTGCTGATGTTGTAGGTTTGATGTGCCTAAAAGTGTTTGTAAACGGTGATCAGGAAAAGTACGACGCATTAAAAAAACCTGCAATGGCTTTAGGCTCTGCATTTCAAAAAGTTAATTTTTTGAGAGATTTAAAGGCAGATCACGACGAACTCAACAGAACGTATTTCCCCAACACAGACCTAAATAACCTTGATGAAATTGCCAAACAACAAATTATCGATGATATTGAAAATGATTTTGCTGAAGGATTGAACGGAATAAAACTTTTACCAATAGAAGCAAAGTTTGGTGTGTTTATGGCTTATCGCTATTACAGTCAATTACTGAAAAAACTAAAGAAAACACCGGCCTTAGAAATCAAAAATACACGAATTCGCGTCCCTAATTATAAAAAAGTAGAACTGTTGACGCGCAGTTATGTTAAATATCAACTGAATCTATTATAAGCTTAAGATTATGAACGTACTCTTATGGATTGCTGTATTTCTAGCCACTTTTGGCATAATGGAATTCATGGCATGGTTTACACACAAATACATAATGCATGGCTTTTTATGGCACCTACATAGAGACCATCACCACAAGGATCACGACAGTTGGTTCGAACGCAATGATGCCTTTTTTATCTTCTATGCAGTGGTAAGCATGACTTGCTTTTACTTCTGGAGTTATGAAGGCTTTTGGGCTGGACTTCCTATTGGACTAGGGATAATGGCATACGGCGCTACTTATTTTATAGTGCATGACATTTTCATCCATCAACGATTCAAAATGTTTCGAAAAGCCAATAATTGGTATGCCAAGGGGGTGCGCCGGGCGCACAAAATCCACCATAAACATTTAGGTAAAGGCGATGGTGAATGCTTTGGCATGTTGGTGGTGCCCTTCAAATATTTTAAAAAATAAATTGTGAACACTTTATACTTGTGGCTAAATATTGGATCTATTTCGATTCCGTTTATCTACAGTTTTCATCCAAGACTTCAACTGTATAAAAAGTTTCATTGGTTATTCATTTCCCTGATGATAACTATGGCCGTTTTTATTCCGTGGGATGTGATTTTTACAATAAATGGAATTTGGGGTTTCAACCCTGATTACTTTCTAAATACCAAAATTCTAAGTCTCCCACTAGAAGAATGGCTTTTCTTTATATGCATTCCTTTTGCCTGTGTATTTACACACTATGCCCTACTTTTGTATTTTCCTAAAATGAAACTTGGAGAGAACAGTTCAAAATCAATTGCTGTTGGTTTGATGCTTACACTAGTGTTCGTATTAATCTTCAACTATGACAAATGGTACACACTCGTTAATTTTAGTTTAGCAATCCCACTAACACTCATTGTTTTAAAATATAATCCAAAACTACTGCAACACTTTTTTCTGACTTTTTTGGTGATGTTAATTCCATTTTTTATTGTGAATGGTGTACTTACAGGAAGTTGGATCGAAAATCAAGTCGTGTGGTATAACAATGCTGAAAATTTAGGCATTCGATTGGGCACTATCCCTGTAGAGGACAGTATATATGCTTACTCAATGATTTTGATGAGCTTGTTCTTTTTCGAATTATTGTCTTCAAGGCATATAAGTGATCAAAACTGATTGAGCCTTAAAAAGAAAAATTAAAATTTAAGCGTTTTGTTTCTTAATCAAGTTTAAAGCAGAGCCTTCGTTAAACCATTCAATCTGTGAATTATTGTAGGTGTGATTTACAGAAATTGTGTCGCTTGTACCGTCTGTATGAACAACTTCAATGTTCAAAGGTTTACCTGGAGCAAACTGATCTAAGTCTAAGAAATTGAACGTATCATCTTCTTGAATCAAATCATAGTCGGCTTCATTTGCAAAGGTAAGTCCTAACATCCCTTGTTTTTTCAGATTAGTTTCGTGGATACGCGCAAAAGATTTTACAATCACAGCAGCAACACCTAGATGACGTGGCTCCATAGCAGCATGTTCTCTTGATGATCCTTCACCATAGTTGTGGTCACCAACAACAACTGTATAAATTCCAGCATCTTTGTAGGCACGTTGGGTTTTAGGAACGGCATCATACTCACCATTCAATTGACTTTTTACAAAATTTGTCTTCATATTGAACGCATTTACAGCGCCAATCAAACAATTATTCGAAATATTATCTAAATGACCTCTATAGCGTAACCAAGGCCCAGCCATAGAAATATGATCTGTAGTACACTTACCGTGAGCTTTGATCAGTAATTTAGCGCCAATAATACTGTTCCCAATCGGATCAAATGGGGTTAGTAATTCCAATCGCTCTGAATCCTCAGCAACAACTACCTCTACTCCACTACCGTCTTCGACTGGGGCAAGGTACCCTGCGTCTTCTACAGCAAAACCATTTTCAGGCAATTCAAAACCAGTAGGTTCATCAAGTTTTACAACATCGCCATGATCATTAACTAAAGTATCAGTCAGTGGATTAAAATCTAATCGCCCAGAAATAGCGATAGCCGCTACAAGCTCTGGGGAAGCCACAAAAGCATGGGTATTTGGATTTCCATCAGCACGTTTTGCAAAGTTTCTATTGAACGAGTGCACAATACTATTTTTTGGAGCGTTTTTTGGGTCTTCGTAACGTGCCCATTGTCCGATACAAGGTCCACATGCATTGGTAAATATCTTTGCATCGAGTTGTTCAAATACATTTAAAATACCATCACGGTCGGCTGTATAACGTACTTGTTCTGAACCAGGATTAATACCAAACTCTGCCTTAGTACTTAGTCCTTTATCTAATGCTTGTTGCGCAATAGAGGCTGCACGAGATAAATCTTCATATGAAGAATTGGTACAAGAGCCAATTAAACCCCACTCTACCTTTAAAGGCCAGTCATTTTCTTTAGCTTTTGCAGTCATTGTACCAACAGGTGTTGCTAAATCTGGTGTGAAAGGACCGTTAAGATGAGGCATGAGTTCAGATAAATTGATTTCTATTAGCTCATCAAAATATTTTTCGGGATTTGCATAGACCTCGGGGTCAGCAGTCAAATAGTCTTTTACTTGGTTAGCAGCATCAGCTACATCACTACGATCTGTCGCGCGTAGATAACGTTCCATTGAAGCATCATATCCAAATGTAGATGTAGTTGCTCCAATTTCAGCACCCATGTTACAAATGGTTCCTTTTCCAGTACAAGACATTGATTCTGCTCCAGGGCCAAAATACTCAACTATAGCACCAGTTCCACCTTTGGCGGTTAAAATACCTGCAACTTTAAGAATTACATCCTTAGGAGCAGTCCAACCAGAAAGTTTCCCTGTAAGTTTAACTCCAATTAGTTTAGGAAATTTTAACTCCCATGGCATTCCTGCCATTACATCAACAGCATCAGCACCACCAACTCCAATAGCAACCATTCCAAGACCACCCGCATTTACAGTATGGGAGTCTGTCCCTATCATCATCCCACCAGGAAACGCATAGTTTTCCAATACAACTTGATGAATTATTCCTGCACCTGGCTTCCAAAATCCAATACCATATTTGTTGGATACTGATTCTAAAAAATTAAAAACCTCATTACTGTTATTGAGTGCTGATTGTAAATCTTTTGTTGCGCCTACTTTGGCCTGGATTAGGTGATCGCAATGAACCGTTGTTGGTACAGCTACCTTTTTCTTTCCAGCCTGCATGAATTGTAACAATGCCATTTGTGCTGTAGCATCTTGACATGCGATACGGTCTGGTGCAAAATCTACATAATCTTTACCACGCTCAAATGCTTTTTTGAGATCTGAGTCCCAAAGGTGATTATAAAGTATTTTTTCTGAAAGGGTAAGAGGATGTCCAACTACCTCTCGTGCATTGTCAACTTTTGATGACATTTGCTGGTAAACTTTTTTTATGATATCTATGTCGAAAGCCATAACGGGATGAAATTTAAAATCGGGGATAAATGTACAAATTTATGTGTAATCTTAAGGCAATAAAAAATCAAAATATATCGAAAAATTTAGAACAAGCTTTCAATAATTTGCTCAATACTGACTCCCTCAGCTGCAGCCTTGTAGTTCTTGATGATTCTGTGGCGTAGTACACTTATGGCTACAGCCTGAACATCTTCAATATCTGGGGTGTATTTGCCTTTTAATACAGCGTGAGTTTTAGCGGCTAAAATTAAGTTTTGGGATGCTCTTGGTCCTGCACCCCATTCCACAAATTGACCAACAAGTTCAGCAGTATATTTAGTGCCTGGTCTTGACCTGGATATTAGTTTAACGGCATATTCCACAACATTATCCGCCACGGGCGTTTTTCGAATAAGCTGTTGAAATTCAATGAGCTGGCTACTGTCAAATATAACATCTAAATTTGCTTGTTTTTCCGAAGTTGTTTGCTTTACAACTTCTACTTCTTCATCAAATGATGGGTACTCAAGGTTTATGGCAAACATAAAACGATCCAATTGAGCTTCAGGAAGTGGGTATGTTCCTTCCTGTTCAATGGGGTTTTGTGTAGCCAAAACAAAGTAGGGCTGGTCTAATTTATAATGTTGACCAGCAACAGTAACAGAACGTTCCTGCATAGCCTCTAAAAGTGCGGCTTGTGTTTTTGGAGGTGTTCTGTTTATTTCATCGGCCAAAACAATATTTGAAAATATAGGCCCTTTAATGAACTGAAATTTTCGCTCATTATTTAATATTTCACTCCCCAAAATATCACTGGGCATCAAGTCTGGTGTGAATTGAATCCGTTTAAAATCAAGACCAAGAGTTTTGGCAATAGTATCTACCATTAGCGTTTTGGCTAATCCAGGGACACCAATAAGCAGTACATGCCCTCCAGAAAATATTGATATTAAAATATGCTCAATTACTACATCTTGACCGACTATAACTTTGCCGATTTCTTTTTTGAGTTGCTCAAATTTTTTAAGGAATTTATTTAATGTATTGACGTCCGACATGAAATGTGCTTAATTTTTAAACCAGTTGCTCTTAAAATCACAAGCTCTCAATTCACCATTTATTTTTATGTAAGTATCCATAATTTTTTCTTCTTGCCAATCGGCGATTGCATTGAGTTGCTTTTCTTGTAATGCCAGTGCTTTGATTTTTAAATAATCTTTAGCAAAATCTGCCTCATGCTCATCTGTGCGTTGGGTGACTGTCAAAATTTTAAATTTTATAGGATTAATTCGGTCACCATCTTTATAAACAGGACTCACTTCATTATCTCCGATATTTTGAATTTGGGCGTATAATTCAGGATCCATTTTAGTCAGTTCAAAATTATAATCTTGAGTTTCAGGATTACGCAATTGACCACCGTCAAATTTGGTTTCTTTTTCATCACTTACTTCTTTGGCAGCGTCGGCAAAGGAAAGGTCTCCATCCACAATAGATTGACGAACATTCTCTAGCTTTTCTTTTGCAGCTAAGATTGCCTTATCGTTTAGTTTTGGACGGAGTAAAATATGCCTTACGTCGTATTCTTGTCCTCTAACTTTTTCCAGAAATATGATATGATATCCAAAATCTGTTTTAAAGGGTTCCGAAACATCGCCTTCTTGTAAAGAAAATGCAACCTCTCTAAACTCTTTCACCATCATAGGGCGTTTTTTGTTAAGGGTCATCTTTCCTCCAGAACGTTTCGATCCCGGATCTTCAGAATACAGAACGGCTTTGGTTGTAAAACTTGCACCATTATCAATAACATCGGCTCTAAACTCTCTTAGCCTTTTTACAACTTTATCTATTTCATCTTGAGTAGTCTGTGGAATGATAACAATCTGAGCAACACGCAACTCTGTTCCAAAAAGTGGTCGCTCTTCTACTGGAATTTTATTGAAAAATTGTCGAACTTCTTCTGGAGTCACTTCAATTTCATCTATAATTTGTTGCTGCATCATTGATGCCATTTTACCATTCTTGTTTAACTCATACATCTCGTCTCTTAGTTCCTGTTCGGATGACTTGTTATAATAAGCTATGAGTTTATCCATAGAACCAATTTGCTGCGCAAAGCCTTCAAGCTGTTGATCAACATAAGACCGAATTTCTGCATCATTAACCTCTATACTATCAATTACTGCATGGTGCATGTATAATTTATCTTCAAGAAGTTTACCAAAAAGTTGGCATCTTGTAATCTCTTTAGTTGAAACACCACTGGCCTCAAGTTGAGCAAATTGTTTGTCAATATCTGAATCCAAGACGACAAAATCCCCAATAACCGCAGCAACGCCATCAATTTTTATGAGTTGCGTAGAATCAAGCTGAACTTCTCGAACTTCTTCTATTTTATCTTCAATTATTTCTTGTGCAGATAACTGACTGAAGACCATTAAACTGAGAATTGCTAAAATGGATAGGGACTTAGTCATAAATTTCAAATTTTTTATTATTGATGGCATCATTTACAATTTCTTTTTTCAACTGATTAATTAGTATCAGCTTACGTTTATTGATGATAATTTGACGTAATGTAGGTAATACATATTCCATTGGGGCTTGCATTCCTGGCGCAAGTACTTCATTTATTTTAATCAAATATAACTCTAAAGAGTCGTTGAGCTGAATAAAATTTGGTTTTTTTAGCAACAGCTTATTAAATCCTTTTTGTAGCGGTTTAATTTTCGAAATCACTTGATCAGCTTTAATCCAAATTGAGTCATTTAAAAAGAATGAATTAAATTGTATGGAAATAGTATCTAAAAGCGCTTTGTCTTCTGAACTGTAACGCTTGAAACGACGTTTAATTTCCTGACTATTGGACATATTTAATTCTATGTTGATGTAGCGAAGTTTAATTAAATCTTCCTTCAAAACAAACAGCTCTTTATTTTGATTATAAGTTGCCGTTAATTCTTCTTGGGTTAGGGTAGTATCTAAATTACGTTTTACTAAGGCTTCCGTATACGCAGATGTATACAAATCAGTTTCGTACTGTTTTACAAGTCCTCTAAAATCTGTTTGCTGCTCTTCTCCAAGGTTTATTCTTGCTCCATCGATGAGCAATTGTTGTGTCGCCCAATTTCTAATGACCGTCTGAATATGGAGTAAGCTGTCTTCAGTTTTAATCCCTTGCATCTCAGAAAAATCAACATCGTCAAGCATCAAATACTCATCATTAACTCTTGCTAAAGGAAAGCCATTTTTAGATGAAGTGGATAATTCACAGGACAAAAAAAGAAAAATTAAAGAAAAAAAAGGAAGTGCATTTCTAAACATTATTGCGAAACTTTTGAAGATAATGCTTCTAGCATTTCATTGTTTACTGAAAAATTATATTTTTTTCTTAAGTTTTGAATCCATTGTTTTTCAAGCGTCTCTTGATAACTTGAGATAACAGCCCCCTTCGAGGCTTCAAAAGATAAGTTTTTTTCGGGAGCTAAACCTGTAATATTTAAAAGGACATAACCGTCCTCAAGCGAATAAATAGAAGAAATACCAGTTGTAAATTGAGTTTGTTTTGGTAAAAGAGGATCGTCAATATTAAAAGAACCACTAGATAGAATAACTTT
>Ga0228619_1000227_pt1 | contig 26454 bp, 33 predicted proteins | sample 22DmetaG_FD_190065 | JGI IMG/M metagenome (GOLD analysis project Ga0228619, IMG submission 190065) | Seawater microbial communities from Monterey Bay, California, United States - 22D | ecosystem: Environmental > Aquatic > Marine > Coastal | place: USA: California | collected 2016-10-12 | reverse complement strand
CTTTTTTATATATCTATAGCACAGCCTGTTCCCCCAAGGCCGCAGTAACCATTGGGATTTTTGGCTAAGTATTGCTGATGATATTCTTCAGCAAGATAGTAAGAAGGGGCTAAGATAATCTCAGTTGTTATATTGTTAAAATTCTTAGACAGAAGAATATCCTGATATTTATTTTTTGTATCTTCACAAATGTTAAGGTCTTTTTCTGATGAGCAGTAAATTACTGATCTGTATTGAGTCCCCCTATCATTACCTTGTCGCATTCCTTGAGTTGGGTCATGGCATTCCCAAAATACCTTTAATAAATCATATATTGATATTTGTTTAGGATCATAAATAACTTTTACAACTTCTGCATGATTAGTATTCTCATAGCATACTTGTTCATATGTTGGATTTTCATTATCACCACCAGCATACCCAACTGAAGTTAGCCATACTCCATCCAGTTGCCAAAATTTTCTTTCCACACCCCAAAAACATCCAGCTCCAAATATAATTTCATTGTATTCATTGGGAACTTTTGAATTAAGAGCAATTCCATTTAAATAGTGATTCATAATTTTAATAAATACCCTCTATTGATATTTCTCCATGTTCGTAATTAATAATTTTATTGTTAGCTAATCTTAGTTGCAGACTGCCATCAGCGCTAATGCCATCAAAAAAACCTGTTTCAATAATTTCTTCGTTATGCTTTATTTTAATATTTGAATTCATATGAACGCATAATTCATGCCATCTTTCCTGCCAAGAATCCATTCCATATTCGCAAAATTGTATGTAGTTTCTTAAAATATCATTTATTAGCTCATTTCGCATTGAGCTAATTTTATAAGAGGATAAGTCACCCCACCATTTCTCTTTATTGGGATGATTAAGGTTAATACCTATACCAACAATATTGTTAATTTTAGCTCCCATAACCTCTTTTTCAATCAAAATACCTCCAATTTTCTTATTTGCAAGAATAATGTCATTTGGCCATTTAAGCCCTACGTCTTTAGTTTTAATCATTGAATTAATAACATTTGCACATATAAGACCAACAATTAAACTAAGAGGCGCCACGTTAATAGATTCTTTAGAATAGATAGACATATAGATATTGCCAGAACTTGGACTAGACCATGCTTTACCTAACCTACCTTTTCCCATGGTTTGATGTTCTGAAATGATTACATGAAAACCTTTTTTAAGTTCAATTCTTTTGCATTCTTCATTGGTTGAGTCAATGGTGTTGAAAATATCCAAAGTAACATCATCTTTAGGAAGATTTTTTAGTATTTTTTGTTTATTTAATGTATTCAATTTAAAAAACTTGTTGACTTAAATGCATTCTAGAACAAAAATAGCTAGCTTGATATGGAGAGGTGGGTGAGTGGTTAATACCAGCAGACTGTAAATCTGCCGCTTCGGCTACGTAGGTTCGAATCCTACCCTCTCCACCATGTCTATTTTCCTCATAAAATCACTTATAAAATAATCTAATATTTATATTGAAAAAAGGTTGAGTTTATAACTTTTTAGAGGGATAATACGCCACCTTAAAATAGGACGCTACATATTCGGGCTCATATAGCTCAGTGGTAGAGCACTTGCTTGGTAAGTAAGAGGTCACCGGTTCAAGTCCGGTTATGAGCTCCATTTTAATAAAAATAATTATTTCAGAGAGGCATAAAAAGATGGCAAGAGAAAAATTTGAAAGAACGCTTCCCCACGTTAACGTAGGGACAGTTGGTCACGTTGACCATGGTAAAACAACGCTTACAGCTGCACTAACTAAAGTTGCTGCTGAAGTATTTGGCGGTGACGCTGTTGACTTTGCAAATATTGATAATGCTCCAGAAGAAAGAGAAAGAGGAATAACAATTGCTACTTCTCACGTTGAGTATGTTTCGACTGCAAGACACTATGCTCACGTAGATTGTCCAGGTCACGCAGACTATGTAAAAAATATGATTACAGGTGCTGCTCAGATGGATGGAGCAATTTTAGTTGTTAGTGCTGCTGACGGCCCAATGCCTCAAACTAGAGAACATATCTTATTAGCAAGACAGGTTGGAGTTCCATATATTGTTGTTTATATGAATAAAGCTGACCAGAATGATGATCCAGAAATGATTGAGCTTGTTGAAATGGAAATAAGAGAACTCTTAAATGAGTATGATTTCCCAGGGGATGACACTCCAATTATTGTTGGTAGTGCATTAAAAGCCCTAGAGGGTGATACATCTGAAATAGGTGTTCCATCAGTTCAGAAACTTATAGAAACTTTAGATACATACGTCCCAGAGCCTGAAAGACCAGTAGATGGAGCATTCTTAATGCCTATTGAAGATGTATTCACTATTTCAGGAAGAGGAACTGTTGTAACAGGTAGAATCGAAACAGGTATTGTTAATACGGGTGATCCTTTAGAAATTGTTGGTATTAAAGATACATCTACGACAACATGTACTGGTGTTGAGATGTTTAGAAAATCTTTAGATGAAGGGAGAGCTGGAGAAAACTGTGGTGTCTTACTAAGAGGTGTCGAGAGAGAAGCTGTTGAAAGAGGGCAAGTTTTAGCTAAGCCTGGATCAATATCTCCTCATACTAAATTCGAAGCTGAGATTTATGTTTTAAGTAAAGATGAAGGCGGAAGACATACTCCATTTATGAATAACTACAGACCTCAGTTCTACTTTAGAACTACTGACGTAACAGGCGCATGCGAACTTCCTAGTGGAGTTGAGATGGTTATGCCTGGTGATAACATCAAGATGAACATTGAGCTTATCGCTCCAATCGCTATGGACGAAGGACTTAAATTTGCGATTAGAGAAGGTGGAAGAACAGTTGGTGCCGGCGTAGTATCAAAAATTATTGAGTAATTATTGACTTTTTAGCCGAGGCCTTAGTGTCTCGGCTTACTTGTCTCTAAGGAATATGAAAATTAGTTTTAGGCCAGTAGCTCAATTGGTAGAGTACCGGTCTCCAAAACCGGGGGTTGTGGGTTCGAGACCCTCCTGGCCTGCCAAGTTTAACTTGCAGCCGAAATAGGAAATATATGGCTAAAGAATCAGCTTCAAAAATGGTAGATAATATAAAGTGGTTTGCCGCATTAGCAGTATTTTCTGCTGCTGTAATTGGTAATAGCTACTTTGTTGAGTTTGCTTTTCTCTATAGAGTGCTGGGAGTTGTATTCCTTTTCATTATTGGACTCGGCATTTTGTCTGTTACAAGTTTTGGTTCAAATGCTATCAAGCTCATGAAGGAATCAAGAACAGAAATAAGAAGAGTAGTTTGGCCAACTCGCATAGAAACAACACAAACATTCTTAGTAGTTTTTGCGTCTATTGTTGTTCTGTGTTTATTTTTTTGGGCTCTGGAATCTCTTTTAACTTTTTTAACAAAATTGGTTTTAGGTTAACAATATGGATTGGTATGTAATTCAAGCTTATTCAGGCTATGAACAAAAGGTAAAGATTGCTCTCGAAGAGAAAATCGAGCTAAACAATTTATCAGATAAATTCGGAGAAATACTTATTCCTACCGAACAAATAGTCGAACTAAAAGGTGGATCAAAAAAAACTACTGAAAGAAAATTTTTCCCTGGATACATATTAATTCAAATGCTTCTTGAAGATGATTCATGGCAATTGGTTCAATCAACTGCAAGAGTATCGGGTTTTGTCGGAGGAACAAAAGACAGACCTTTGCCAATATCTGAAGATGACGTTAATAACATAATTAATAGAATTGAAGTTGGTGAAGATGCTCCTGCTCCAAAAACTATTTATGAGCCAGGTGAGGTAGTAAGAGTTTGCGATGGCCCATTCAATGATTTTAATGGAGTTGTAGAAAACGTTGATTACGAGAGAAACATGGTAAAAGTTTCAGTTCAAATTTTAGGAAGAGCAACTCCGGTTGATCTTGAATTTATGCAAATAGAGAAAACATAATGGCAAAAAAAGTAGCAAACATACTTAAATTACAAATTCCAGCTGGCGGAGCGAATCCAAGTCCACCTGTTGGTCCTGCTCTTGGTCAAGTGGGTGTTAATATCATGGATTTTTGTAATGCCTTTAATGCAGAAACACAAAATGCAGAAAAAGGATTACCATTGCCAGTTGTTATCACTGTATATGAGGATAAATCATTTACATTTATAGTAAAAACACCGCCAGCAGCTGTACTAATTAAAAAGGCTTTAGGAATACCAAAAGGCAGCGGTGAGCCAAATAGAGAAAAAGTTGGCAAGCTAACAAGAGTCCAATTAGAAGATATAGCTAAACAAAAAGAGCCAGATTTAAATTCAAATGATATAGATGCTGCCGTATTAATTATTGCTGGTACAGCAAGAAGCATGGGAGTTGAGGTAGATTTATGAGTAAATTGACTAAAAAGCAAAAAATTATTATAGAAAAAGTAGATCCAGAGAAAATATATTCATTATCTGATGCGTTAGAGATAATGCAGTCAGTTAAATCTGAAAAATTTGAAGAATCTGTAGATATATCTATTAGATTGGGTGTTGATCCTAATAAATCTGATCAGAATGTTAGAGGCGCTGTCACACTTCCAAATAGTTTAGGAAAAGCAGTAAGTGTTGCTGTTTTTGCGGATGGTGAGCAAGCAGATGCAGCAAAAGCGGCTGGAGCAGAGCATATTGGTATGGATGATTTAGCTGAAAAATTTTCCAAAGAGGAAATCAGCGTGGATGTTGTGATATCCACCAATGGTGCAATGAAGGTTGTTGGCAAACTTGGACAAACTTTAGGCCCAAAGGGGCTAATGCCAAATCCTAAAACAGGAACAGTTACAGATGATGTAGCTACTGCTATAAACAATGCAAAGGCAGGCCAAGTTAGATTTAGAACAGATAAGAATGGAATTATTCATGGAAGTATTGGCAAAGTATCATTTGATGTAGATAAGATTAAAGCCAATGCGACTGCATTATTGGAAGAATTAAAAAAATTAAAGCCAGCATCTGCAAAAGGAGTTTACATAGGCAATATTGCGCTTAGCAGCACAATGGGTCCTGGTATAAAAATAAATTCCTCAGAGCTGGTATAAGTTTTAGCCTTGTAAGAATTTGCAAGGTTAGATAGTTGCGTTTACGCAGCCGTCAAAGACCGTAGGTGTCGAAAGACTTAATTTCCTACGTAGGTGGTGTTCAAATTGTAATTTTGCAATTTGTCGCCGAATGGCCTTAGGGCTTAAACAGGAGAATTGCTGTGGCGTTATCGAAAAGTGAAAAAGAAAAAATTGTTGGAGAAGTTAAAGAGGTTGCATCTAATGCAACATCTTTGGTTATATCAGATGCTAGAGGCCTTAAGGTTAGTGAGTTATCTGAAGTAAGACAAAAGGCTACTCAGTCAGGCATCCATATTCAGATAATTAAGAATTCACTTGCTAAATTAGCATTTGAAGGAACTGATTTTGGTTGTTCTGATGAAGTCCTTGTAGGACCTTCATTATTTGCTTTTTCATTTGAAGAGCCAGGTGCAGCTGCAAAATTGCTCAAAACATATGCTAAAAACTTTGATAATTTAGAAATTAAGGCTTTGGTTGTTGAGGGTCAATTGCTTGATGGAGGTCAGATAGATATCCTAGCTAGTCTTCCGTCTAAGGAAGAGGCTTATGGCCTTATTGCAAATGTGTTGCAAGCTCCAGTAGGTAAATTTGCTACTTTATTGAATGAAGTACCAAGTCAGCTTGCTAGAGTTTTATTAGCAGTTCAAGACAAAAAACAGGCTTCAGCCTAAATTATAAGGAGAATTAGAATGGCGACTAGTAAAGAGGATATTTTAAAAACTATTGAAGAGATGTCAGTTATGGATCTTGTAGATCTTATATCAGATATCGAAGAGAAGTTTGGTGTAACAGCGGCAGCAGCAGTTGCAGCTGCACCTGCAGCAGCAAGTGGTGACGCTCCTGCAGCTGAGGAAAAAGATGCATTTGATGTTGTTTTAAATGCAGCAGGCGATCAGAAAGTTCAAGTTATTAAAGCTGTTAGAGCTATAACAGGCCTTGGATTGAAAGAAGCTAAAGATATGGTTGATGGTGCACCTAGTACTGTAAAAGAAGGTGCAAGTAAGGATGATGCTGAAGCTATGGTTGCACAGTTAACTGAAGCTGGAGCAACAGCTGAACTTAAGTAAAACTATTAAACATATAAATATTAATTAAAAGGGCGCATTTATGTCATACAGCTATACAGAAAAGAAAAGAATAAGAAAAAACTTTGGTACCTTTGCTAAGGTAATGGATCTTCCAAACTTAATAGAGACCCAAACGAAATCCTATTCTGAATTTTTACAGGCTGATGTGGCACCTGATGCAAGAAAGAAACAAGGACTCGAAGACGTATTTCAGTCATTATTTCCAATTAAAAGTGTTTCAGGTAATGCTGCTCTTGAATATGTTTCATATGAACTTGGTAAGAATACTTATGATGTTCAAGAGTGTCTTATTCAAGGTCTTTCTTATTCAGCACCACTTAGAATTAAAGTAAAACTAGTTCTTTATGATAGAGAATCTAATTTTAAAGAAGTTAAGGATATTAAAGAAGGCGAAGTCTTTATGGGTGAAGTGCCATTAATGACTTCTGATGCATCATTTGTGGTAAATGGAACAGAAAGAGTTGTTGTATCTCAACTTCACAGATCACCTGGTGTTTTCTATGATCACGATAAAGGAAAAACTCATTCATCTGGAAAAGTTTTATACTCTGCCAGAATTATTCCTTACAGAGGCTCATGGTTAGATTTTGAGTTTGATCCAAAGGATATTTTATTCAGTAGGATTGATAGAAGAAGAAAGATACCGGCAACAATAATGCTTAGAGCTCTTGACATGGGCACTGAAGAAATTCTATCTGAGTTTTATGATGAAGATCTTTTCACAATAGATAAAGATACTGTAAAACTTGCCTTAATTCCTGAAAGACTTAGGGGTGAAACACTTCCAGTTGATTTAAAAGTTAAAAGTAAAGTTTATGTTGAGGCCGGTAAAAGGATAACAGCTAGACATATCAAAGAACTATCAAATGCAAAAGTTAATGAAATTACTTTGGCAGAAGAATTTCTTATTGGAAAAGTTTTATCAAAAGACATTTTTAACAAAGAGACTGGCGAAGTACTATTTGTTGCAAATACTGAAATAGATGAAGTTGTCCTCGATTCACTTAAAGAAAATAATGTAAATGAAGTTTCTTGTTTATTTATTAACGAACTAGACAAAGGCCCATATATTTCAAATACACTCAGAGCAGACCCAACTTCAAATCGATTAGAAGCATTGGTCGAAATATACAGAATGATGAGACCTGGAGAACCACCAACTAAAGATTCAGCAGAAACATTATTTACCAACCTCTTTTTTAACGGAGAAAGGTATGATCTTTCTGAAGTTGGAAGGATGAAATTTAATAGAAGGCTGAAATTAGATTCTGAAAAAGAAAACCCTCATATTTTAGATAAAGAGGACATCATTGAAGTTATGAAGGGAATAGTTAATATCAGGGATGGTCATGATATTGTTGATGATATAGATCATCTTGGCAATAGAAGAGTAAGGTCGGTAGGTGAGATGACTGCAAACCAATTTAGAGTTGGTTTAATAAGAGTAGAGAGAGCTGTTAGGGAGAGACTGAGCATGGCTGAAGCAGATGAGCTTGGCCCGCAAGATCTTATTAATGCCAAACCAGTAACAGCAGCAATTAAAGAATTTTTTGGATCCAGTCAATTGTCACAATTTATGGATCAAAATAATCCTCTTTCAGAAATCACACATAAAAGAAGAGTATCTGCACTAGGACCTGGAGGCCTCACAAGAGAGAGGGCTGGATTTGAAGTAAGAGATGTTCATCCAACTCATTATGGAAGAGTTTGCCCAATTGAAACTCCTGAGGGACCGAATATTGGTTTGATAAATTCCTTTGCCTCATACTCAAGAACAAATCAATATGGATTCATAGAGACCCCATATAGAAAAGTTATTAATGGAAAAGTTACTGATGAAATAATGTATTTATCTGCTATTGATGAAGCTGAACATGTTATTGCTCAGGCTAATGTAGCTCTTGATAAAAATAATAAGTTTGTTGATGATCTTGTGGCTGTAAGACATGCGAGTGAATTTGAGTTAATGTCACCTGACAGGGTTGACTTAATGGATGTATCTCCGCAACAGGTTGTTTCAATTGCAGCATCTCTTATTCCTTTCTTAGAACATGACGATGCAAACAGGGCTCTTATGGGCTCAAATATGCAAAGACAAGCTGTGCCTGTTTTAAGAGCAGAGAAACCTCTTGTTGGAACTGGATTAGAATCAGTTGTTGCTCGAGATTCTGGAGTATGTATTGTTGCTAAGAACTCTGGAGTTGTTGAAAGTGTAGATGCTTCAAGAATTGTTGTTAGAGTCACTGATAAAAAATCTAAATCAGCATCAGATGTCTACAATCTTGTTAAGTATACAAGGTCTAATCAAAACACATGTATTAATCAAAGACCGATTGTTAAAATTGGAGACACAGTAAAAGTAGGCGATGTTCTAGCTGACGGGCCATCCGTCGATAATGGTGAATTAGCGCTCGGACAAAATATTCGCATAGCATTTATGCCTTGGAATGGATATAACTTTGAGGATTCAATTCTAATATCTGAAAAAGTAGCAAGAGAAGACAGATTTACTTCCATCCATATTCAAGAAATAGTATGTGTTGCAAGGGATACAAAGCTTGGATCAGAAGAAATAACTGCTGATATACCAAATGTTGGAGAAGGCTCATTAAATAAATTAGATGATTGCGGAATTGTTTATGTTGGAGCAGAAGTTGTTCCTGGAGACATACTTGTTGGCAAAATTACTCCCAAAGGTGAAACTCAACTTTCTCCGGAAGAAAAATTACTAAGAGCTATTTTTGGTGAGAAAGCTTCAGATGTTAAAGATACCTCACAAAGATCAAGTTCTAAAGGTACAGTTATTGGTGTTGAGGTATTTACAAGAGATGGCGTTGAGAAAGATGAAAGAACGCAAGCAATTGAACAAGATCACCTAGACCAATCTAAAAAAGACGCAGATGATGAAGCAATGGTTGTAGAGCAAGCAACTAAAACTAGATTGTGTGAACTGCTTAAAGGTAAAAAAGCAATTAAAGGTAATGGAGTCAAGAAGGGTGAAACCCTTACTCAAGATAAACTTGAATCCCTTGAGCTAAATGATATTTTTTCTATCAGAACAGATGCTGACAATGTTAACGATGTTATAGAGGATACAGAAAAAAGCTATAACGAATATGTTAAGGATATTAAAACTAGATTTGAAGAGAAGAAGGCAAAAATTATCAGAGGACATGATTTAGCTCCGGGTGTTATAAAGATCGTAAAAGTATATCTAGCTATTAAAAGAAGAATTCAGCCAGGTGATAAAATGGCTGGACGTCATGGTAATAAAGGTGTTATTTCTGAGATCATGCCTGTAGAGGACATGCCATATGATGACAATGGAAACCCGGTTGATATTGTCCTGAATCCTCTTGGAGTTCCATCAAGGATGAATGTTGGTCAAGTTTTAGAAACTCATATGGGTTGTGCGGCAAAAGGCATTGGAGAGAAGATAGATTCAATGCTAAAAGCTAATGCAAAACCTGCGGAGCTTAAAGATTATTTAGATCAGCTTTATAATAAAAATGCGGCTAACAAAGAAGATATTTCATCTTTTAATAATAATGAAATATTAGAATTAGCAAATAACCTTAAAGATGGTCTTCCCATTGCAACACCTGTTTTTGATGGCGCAAAAGAAAGTGAAGTTAAAGATTTATTAAAATTAGCCGATCTTCCTGAGTCAGGCCAATTTACCTTATATGATGGACGTACTGGAACTAAATTTGATAGGCCAGTTACAGTAGGTTATATGTATATAATCAAACTTAACCATTTGGTTGATGACAAAATGCATGCAAGATCAACTGGGTCTTATAGTCTTGTTACTCAACAACCTCTCGGTGGTAAGGCTCAATTTGGTGGACAAAGATTTGGTGAGATGGAAGTTTGGGCACTTGAAGCTTATGGAGCTTCTTATACATTACAAGAAATGCTTACAGTTAAATCTGATGATGTTTCTGGTAGAACTAAAATGTATAAAAATATCGTTGATGGAAGCTATGAAATGGATGCAAACATCCCAGAGTCATTTAATGTTCTTAGCAAAGAAATTAAATCACTAGGTATTAACCTTGAATTAGATTCAGAAAACTAGGAGATAAAATTGAGAGACTTATTAAATTCATTAAAAACAGGACAGGATGATTTCACAACCATATCTGCTGGTTTAGCATCACCTCAAGTAATTAAATCTTGGTCTTTTGGAGAAGTCAAAAAACCAGAAACTATAAACTATAGAACATTTAAGCCGGAAAGAGATGGTCTTTTTTGTTCAAAAATATTTGGACCTATCAAGGATTACGAGTGTATTTGCGGTAAGTACAAGCGAATGAAACACAGAGGCGTGGTATGTGAAAAATGCGGTGTTGAGGTAACTTTAGCAAAAGTTAGAAGAGAAAGAATGGGACATATTGATCTAGCAGCACCAGTTGCTCATATATGGTTCCTTAAATCATTACCATCAAGAATAGGCTTGCTTTTAAATACAACACTAAGAGAGATTGAAAGAGTTTTATATTTTGAAAGCTATATAGTTACCGATCCAGGTCTTACTGAGCTTGAAAAAGGTCAAATTTTAACTGAAGAAGAATGGGTGGAAAAATATGAAGAATTTGGCGACGAGTTTTCAGCTGGGATGGGGGCTGAAGCTGTTAAAATTTTACTAGAAGAGCTTGATATAAATGAAGAAATAAGAGAAATCAGAGAAGAAATACCTCAAACTAATTCAGAAACTAAGCTTAAAAAACTTTCAAAAAGATTAAAGTTACTTGAAGCATTTAATGAATCAGGTAATAGACCTGAGTGGATGATAATGGATGTATTGCCAGTACTACCACCAGATCTAAGGCCTTTGGTTCCTTTAGAAGGTGGAAGATTTGCAACCTCAGATCTAAATGACTTATATAGAAGAGTTATTAATAGAAATAATAGACTTAAAAGATTGCTTGAATTGAGTGCGCCAGAAATTATTGTTAGAAATGAAAAAAGAATGCTTCAAGAGTCTGTTGATGCATTACTCGATAATGGAAGAAGGGGCAGAGTAATAACTGGTACAAATAAACGACCTTTAAAATCGCTAGCAGATATGATTAAAGGCAAAGGTGGAAGATTTAGACAGAACCTTTTGGGTAAAAGAGTAGATTATTCAGGAAGATCTGTAATTGTTTCTGGCCCTAATTTAAAGCTACATCAATGTGGTTTACCAAAAAAGATGGCATTAGAACTTTTTAAACCTTTCGTGTATGGAAAACTTGAGCAACGAGAACTCGCTACTACAATTAAAGCTGCAAAAAAACTTGTTGAAAGAGAGACTCCTGAAGTATGGGAGGTCTTAGAAGATGTTATAAGAGAGCATCCTGTAATGCTAAATAGAGCACCGACACTTCATAGACTTGGTCTTCAGGCATTTGAACCTAAGTTAATTGAAGGTAAAGCAATACAGCTACATCCTTTAGTATGCGTGGCTTTTAATGCTGACTTTGACGGTGATCAGATGGCTGTTCATGTGCCCCTTACACTTGAGGCGCAGCTTGAGGCTAGAGCTCTTATGATGTCAACAAATAATATTTTATCTCCTGCGGATGGATCCCCTATTATCAATCCAACACAAGATGTAGTTCTTGGTCTTTACTATATGACAAGAGATAATGCCAAAGCTACTGGGGATGGAAGAGTATTTAGTGATCCCGATGAAGTTTTAAGAGCATATGAAACAGAAACCTTAAATGTTCATTCATCTATTAAAGTGAGAATTACAGATGAAAGTGGTAATAAGTCGCTCCATGAGACAACTGTTGGCCGAGTCTTAATTTGGAGAATAACTCCAGAAGAAGTTGGTTTTGAAAATATAAATAAAGTTTTAAATAAGAAACTTATTTCTAAGCTAGTTGATATTGCATATAGAAAAGCTGGATTAAAGAAAACAGTTATCTTTGCTGATCAGCTAATGTATTTGGGGTTTGATTTTTCAACAAGATCTGGTTCTTCCATAGGTGTAAATGACTTTGTTATTCCGGAAGAAAAAGCAAGAGTTATCGAAGATTCTGAAAAAGAAGTCAAAGCTATTGAAAAGCAGTTTGACTCAGGCCTAGTAACTAGAGGCGAAAGATATAATAAAGTTATTGATATATGGTCGAGAGCAAACGAACAGGTCGCCAAAGCTATGATGGAAAAAATCAGCACTGAGACTGTTGAAACACCAGATGGTAAAAATGTTGAGCAATCTTCATTTAATTCTGTATATATTTATGCAGATTCAGGTGCAAGAGGTTCACCAGCCCAGATCAGACAGTTATCAGGTATGAGAGGATTAATGTCTAAACCTGATGGATCAATTATTGAAACGCCAATTACAGCTAATTTCAGGGAAGGCCTTTCTGTTCTGCAATATTTTATTTCAACTCATGGTGCCAGGAAAGGTCTAGCAGATACAGCTTTAAAAACTGCTAATTCAGGTTACCTAACAAGAAGACTGTGTGATGTTTCTATGGATTCAGTCATTAATATAGATGATTGCGGCACTGAGGAGTCTATTACTGTTACATCAATTATTGATGGGGGTGAAATTATTCAACCTCTCACTGATAGAATCTTGGGTAGAGTAATTGCAGAACCTATTGTAGATAGTGAAGGTAATGTGTTGTTTGCTAAAGATACTATGCTTGATGAAGATGCTGTTGATAGTATTGAATCATTAAATTTAGCATCACTTAAAGTAAGATCTCCGATGACATGTGAAGCATCAATAGGCGTATGTTCAAAGTGTTATGGTAGAGATTTAGCTAGAGGACATTTAGTTCACAGGGGTGAAGCTGTTGGGGTAGTTGCTGCTCAATCAATTGGAGAGCCTGGAACACAGTTAACTATGCGTACCTTCCATATAGGTGGTGCTGCGTCTAGCTCATCAGAAGATAATGCTATTTTTAATAAGAATATCGGCGTTGTATCTTTTTCCGATGATATCAAAACTGTTACCAATAAAGATAAACTTGAAGTTGTTGTTTCAAGAAACGCAATGGCGACTATTACTGAGCCAAGTGGAAAGATAACAGAGCAATATAAAGTACCATATGGTGCTGTATTAGAAGTTAAAAATCTATCCGATCTTGATGCAGGTGTAAAAATAGCATCATGGGATCCTTACACTAGACCCATTATTGCTGAAGCTTCAGGAAAAGTTAAATTTGTTGATATTGAAGATGGAGTAACTGTCAGAGAGCAAATGGATGAGCTAACAGGTTTATCCAGTATTGAAATTATAGAGGTTTCTGATAGGCCTACCGCTGGTAGAGATATGTCACCAAAAGTTTTAATACAAGACTCTAAGGGTAAAACTTTATTGATAGGTGAATTCAAAGCTCCTGCAGAATATCCTTTGCCAGCTGGAGGTTTAGTGAATATAGCTAATGGTCAAAAAATAAATGCTGGTGAGGTTATTGCCAGAATGCCATTAGTTGCTTCTAAAACAAAAGATATTACTGGTGGTCTTCCGAGAGTAGCAGATCTTTTTGAAGCAAGAAAACCTAAAGACTCTGCTGTATTGTCTGAGGAGACTGGGATCATTTCATTTGGTAAAGAAACTAAAGGAAAAGTTAGACTAGTCATTACCCCAGAGGGCGCTACTAAAAAAGCTCAAAATACTGAAATGCTAATTCCTAAGCATAGAACTCTTTCTGTGTTTGAGGGAGAAAGAATTTCTAAAGGAGATATTATTTCAGATGGTCCATATAGTCCTCATGATATTTTAAGGTTGAAAGGCATACCTGCACTTACTAACTTTATTGTGAATGAAATTCAGGATGTTTATAGACTTCAAGGTGTATCAATTAATGATAAGCATATTGAGACTATATTAAGACAGATGCTTAGAAAAGCATTGGTTCTAGATGGTGGAGATACCAAGTTCATTCAAGGCGATCAGGTTAGTTATGCTGAACTAAAAGAAGAAAATGAAAAAATTGAGTCGGCAGGAAAGAATCCAGCAGAATATGAAAGAGTATTACTTGGTATCACTAAAGCATCTCTTGCTACTGATTCATTTATTTCAGCTGCATCTTTCCAAGAAACTACTAGAGTCTTAACCGAAGCCGCAGTTACTGGTAAGAAAGATCAACTCAGAGGTCTTAAAGAAAATGTTGTTGTTGGAAGGCTTATTCCTGCTGGAACAGGTATGGAATTCCATGACAGATTAAAGAATAAAAAACAGTTTGATCTTGATGAACAAACCTTATCTGCAGATGATATAGAAGCAGCGTTGAGACAAGAACTACAAGAAAATGAGGAATAGTATTGACCGCGACTAATCCGCTCTATAAAATCGCGACCTAACTAAAATAAAATATTATGGCAACAGTAAATCAATTATTAAAAAAGTCTAGAAAACCTAAAGTTAGAAAGACAGATGTTCCTGCGTTAAATGCATGTCCACAAAGAAGGGGTGTATGCACTCGTGTATATACAACAACTCCAAAAAAACCTAACTCAGCGTTAAGAAAGGTTTGCAGGGTAAGACTTACTAGTGGTTATGAAGTTACATCTTATATAGGTGGTGAAGGACATAATTTACAAGAACATTCACTTGTTTTAATAAGAGGTGGAAGAGTAAAAGATCTTCCAGGTGTTAGGTATCATACTGTTAGAGGAACTTTAGATACATCAGGAGTAGCTAATAGAAAACAAAGAAGGTCTAAATACGGAGCCAAAAAAGGTAAATAATTATGCCAAGAAGAAGAAGTCCCGAGAAGAGAAAAGTCTTACCAGATCCTAAATATAAGGATGTCATACTCGCTAAGTTTATGAATAATTTGATGAAAGATGGCAAAAAATCTGTAGCAGAAAAAATTGTCTATGGTGCATTTGACCAAATTGTTAAAACTTCTAAGGAAGAACCGCTCGAAATATTTATGAAGGCATTAGAAGAAGTTAGTCCAGTAGTTGAGGTTAAATCAAGAAGAGTTGGAGGTGCTAATTATCAGGTGCCTATTGAGATTAGGCCAGCTAGAAGACAGGCTCTAGCTATGAGGTGGATTGTAGATGCTGCTCGTAAAAGAAGTGAAAAGTCTATGAATCTTCGATTGGCTGGAGAGTTAATGGATGCTTCTCAAAAAAAGGGTTCAGCTGTCAGAAAAAGAGAGGATGTTCACAAAATGGCAGAAGCCAACAAAGCCTTCTCACATTTCAGATTTTAAAAAGAAATACTTAAAAAGTAATTATTATGGCAAGACAAACTGTATTAAATAAATATCGTAATGTTGGTATATGTGCTCACGTTGATGCAGGTAAAACCACGACAACCGAAAGAGTTCTTTTTTACACAGGCCTTTCACACAAGATTGGTGAAGTGCATGATGGAGCCGCCACCATGGACTGGATGGAGCAAGAGCAAGAGAGGGGAATCACTATTACCTCTGCGGCAACAACTTGTTTTTGGAGTGGGATGGAACAACAGTTTCCACAACACCGTATCAATATCATTGATACACCTGGTCACGTTGACTTTACAATTGAGGTTGAAAGATCTTTAAGAGTTCTTGATGGAGCAGTGGTTGTTTTTTGTGGCACATCAGGAGTAGAACCTCAATCAGAAACTGTTTGGAGACAAGCTAATAGGTATGAAGTACCTAGAGTTGTTTTTGTAAATAAAATGGATAGAGCTGGAGCAAACTTTGAAAGAGTTATTGACCAAATTAAGACTAGACTTCAAGCTAATATTATTCCCATTCAATACAATATTGGTGCAGAAGAAGATTTTAAAGGTGTTGTTGATTTGATTAATAACAGAGCAATCTATTGGAATGAAGATGATCAAGGTCTCACTTTTGATTCTAAAGAAATACCTGATGAGCTTTCTGATAAGTGTGCACAGCTAAGAGAAGAAATGGTAGAAGCTGCTGCAGAAGCGAATGAAGAATTAATGGATACCTATCTTGAATCCGGTGAATTATCTGTTGAACAAATTAAAGAAGGCTTAAGAATTAGATCACTAGCCAATGAGCTTATTGTTGGCTTATGTGGGTCCGCTTTTAAAAATAAAGGTGTTCAAGCCATGTTAGATGCAGTTATTGAATTTTTACCTGCTCCCGATGAAGTCAAAGCAATTAAAGGTGTGATACCAAATAATAGTCAAGAAGATGAAATTGAAGATTCAAGAAAATCATCTGATGAAGAGCCTTTTTCAGCGCTAGCTTTTAAGATAGCTACTGACCCATTTGTTGGAACACTAACTTTTATAAGAGTGTATTCTGGTGTCTTATCAGTTGGAGATGCAGTTATCAACTCAACTAAATCTAAAAAAGAGAGAGTTGGAAGAATGGTGCAGATGCATTCTAATAACAGAGAAGAAATTAAAGAAGTAAGGGCTGGTGATATAGCCGCATGTATTGGCTTAAAGGATATAACAACAGGTGATACTTTATCTGATTCAAATAAACCAATTGTTTTAGAAAGAATGGACTTCCCAGAGCCAGTTATATCTGTTGCTGTTGAACCAAAATCAAAACCAGATCAAGAGAAGATGTCTTTAGCGCTAGGTAAATTAGCTCAAGAAGATCCCTCTTTTAGAGTTGCGAGTGATGAGGAATCTGGACAAACAATTATCTCAGGAATGGGTGAGCTGCATTTAGATGTTCTTGTTGATAGGATGAGAAGAGAATTTTCAGTAGAAGCAAATATTGGTAAGCCACAAGTTGCATATAGAGAGACAATTAAAGAGTCAGTAGAAGTTGAAGGTAAATTTGTAAGACAGAGTGGCGGTAAAGGTCAATACGGACATGTTTGGGTAAAACTTGAACCTCTTGGGTTAGATGATGAGTATGAGTTTGTTGATAAGATTGTTGGTGGCGTGATACCAAAAGAATATATTCCTGCTGTAAATAAAGGCATTCAAGAACAAATGCAAAATGGTGTTATCGCAGGCTACCCTCTACTTGCATTAAGAGCAACATTATATGATGGGTCATTCCATGATGTCGATTCAAATGAAATGGCATTTAAGATTGCTGGTTCCATGGCATTAAAAGAGGGCGCAAACAAAGCAAAACCTGCATTACTTGAACCTGTTATGAAAGTTGTTGTGGTAACTCCCGAAGAACATATGGGTGATGTCGTCGGAGACTTAAATAGAAGAAGAGGTATTATATTAGGGATGGATGATATTACTTCAGGTAAAGAAGTTTCTTCTGAAGTTCCTCTCGCTGAAATGTTTGGATATGCAACAGACCTTAGATCTGCAACTCAGGGAAGAGCGACATTTACTATGGAATTCACTAAGTATGGCGAAGTTCCAAATAACATTGCAGAGAGCTTAAAAAGTTCATAAACATAAGTTTGAATATTGTTGACAGTATAGCCTTTGGGGGCGTAGAATACGCCACATTTTGTATTTAACGAAATAAAAATAGAATTTAAATAATAGGATAAATAAGGAAAAATGGAGAATCAATCAATCAGAATTAGGCTTAAAGCTTTTGATTATAGACTGATAGATGCTTCAGCAAAACTTATAGTAGAAACTGTAAAAAAAACAGGGGCTATTATCAATGGACCAATACCTTTACCTGTTAAAAAAGAGCGAACAACTATACTCAAGTCTCCTCACAAAGACAAAGATGCAAGAGACCAGTATGAGATTGTTACATATAAAAGATTAATGGATATAGTCCAGCCAACTGATAAAACAGTTGATGCTTTAATGAAATTAGATTTATCCTCTGGGGTAGATGTTCAGATAAGCCTGGGTTAACAAAATTTTAACGCAATAGCGGCCATAGAGGGTTATAAGCCCCGTAAAAGGAGAATAAATTGAGCATAGGCTTAATAGGAAAAAAATCTGGAATGTCTCGTCTTTTCCTAGAAGACGGTGAGTCAGTCCCAGTTACTGCAGTTTCTGTTTGTGGTAACTTTTTAGCTGATATCAAGACGTCAAAAAAAGATGGCTATAATGCCTTTGTTGTTTCTAAAACAACAAAATCTAATAATATCAATAAATCAAAAAGTGAATTTTATAAAAAGATTAATCTTGAACCTGGAATACTAGCTGAATTTAGATCTAATTGTGAAATTTCAGAAGAATATCAAGTTGGTAATCATCTTACAGCTGACGTTTTTGAGGTAGGTCAATATGTAGACGTTACTGGAACCTCAAAAGGTAAAGGTTATGCAGGTGTTATTAAGCGTCATAATTTTGCTATGCAAGACGCAACTCATGGTAATTCATTATCACACAGGGCCCATGGATCTATTGGACAATGTCAAACACCAGGCAGGGTATGGAAAGGTAAAAAAATGTCAGGCCATATGGGAAATGAACAAAAGACAGTTCAAAGCTTAAAAATCGTTGATCTTGATCTTGAAAATAATGTTATTTATATCAAAGGCGCAGTTCCAGGATTTAATGGTTCTGATCTAAAAATTAAACCAGCTTTGAAAAAATCATGAAAATAGAATTACTATCATCAACAAAAAATCAGGATATAAATATATCTGATAATGCTTTTAGCAAAGATTTTAATGAATCCTTAGTACATCAAGCTGTTGTCAGCTTTATGGCTGGTTCAAGACAAGGAACATCAAAACAGAAAACTAGGTCTGAAGTTAGAGGCGGCGGCAAGAAACCATACAGACAAAAAGGAACTGGCAGAGCTAGAGCTGGAACTATAAGAAGTCCATTATGGAGAGGCGGCGGCGTAACCTTTGCTGCAACTCCAAGGGATTATAGTAAAAAAATTAATAAGAAGATGTATAGAGCCGCGATCCGGTCTATATTTTCTGAATTATTAAGACAGGGTAGATTGGTGGCTATTGAGCAACCAGTTCTTGAAAAACCTAAAACCAAAGAAATCGCAAACTTCCTCAAAGAATTTTCATTAAGCAAAGTTCTTATAATTACTGATGAATTAGATGTAAATTTATATCTTTCAGCAAGAAATATACCTAATGTTGACATCATTACAGTTAGAGAAATCAATCCAGTCAATTTGTTAAAGGCCCAAAAAGTTGCAGTTACTGCAGACGCTTTTAAGAAGATAGAGGAGTGGATAGATGCATAACGAAAAATTATATACATTGATTAAATCTCCATTAGTAACTGAGAAATCAGCAAGAATTGGTGAATCATTAAAACAGATAGTATTCAAAGTTGATCTTGATGCAAACAAAAGAGAAATTAAGAAAGCTGTTGAAGAGCTTTTCAAGGTCGAAGTTACTAAGGTAACAACATCAATTGTCAAAGGCAAAAGAAAGAGAAACAGATTTGGTCTGTACAAAAGATCTGATTACAAAAAAGCTTTTGTTTCATTAAGTAAAGATTCTGAAATACAGTTTGAGGGGATTAATTAATCATGGCAGTTATAAAAGCAAAACCGACTAGCCCAGGTAGAAGAGGTGTCATAGCTGTTAAGTCTGATCTATACAAAGGCAAACCTCTAAAATCGCTCATAAGAGTTAAACCTAAAAATGGTGGAAGAAACAATAACGGTAGAATTACTGTTCGACATCAGGGTGGCGGGCATAAGCAACATTACAGAGTAATTGATTTTAAGAGAAACAAGTTTGATATCCCGGCCCTTGTTGAAAGAATAGAATATGATCCTAATAGGTCTGCACACATTGCTCTAGTTTTATATAAGGATGGAGAGAGAAGATATATTATTGCTCCTTCAAAACTTAAAGTAGGCGATGAGATTATCTCATCTGAAAAGTGCGAAATTAAAGTTGGCAATTCAATGAAATTAAAAGATATCCCATTGGGTACTAATGTTCATTGTGTTGAATTAAAACCTTTAAAAGGAGCTCAGCTTGCTAGAAGTGCAGGTGCCTCGGCTAGGTTAGTAGCTAAAGAAGGTATTTATGCAACATTAAGGCTTCAGTCTGGTGAAACTAGAAAAGTTTTATGGGAATGTAGAGCTACTTTGGGAACAGTTTCAAATCAAGAAAATAATCTCAAATCATTAGGTAAAGCTGGTGCTAAAAGGTGGAGAGGCGTTCGACCAACTGTGAGAGGTGTGGCTATGAACCCTGTAGATCATCCACATGGTGGCGGTGAGGGAAGAACTTCAGGTGGAAGGCATCCTTCCACTCCATGGGGTGTTCCAACTAAAGGCTATAAGACTAGAAAAAATCAAAGAACTAACGACCTGATTATAAGAAGAAGAGGAAGTAGGAAGTAAATAATATGCCAAGATCATTAAAAAAAGGACCGTTCATAGATTTATCTCTTGAAAAAAAGGTTGAGACCGCCTTGGCTTCAAATGATAAAAGACCAATCAAGACATGGTCTAGGAGATCAATGATAAATCCATCAATGGTAGGTCTTACTATTGCAGTCCATAACGGAAGACAGCATATACCTGTTTATATTAATGAAGATATGGTTGGACATAAGTTGGGTGAGTTTGCGATAACAAGAACATTTAAGATGCACTCTGGCGACAGGAAGGCTAAATAATGGAAACAAGAGCATATTTAAAAGGAACTAGACTGTCTCCCCAAAAGGCTGGGTTAGTAGCAAACGCAATAAGAGGAAAATCTGTTCAAGATGCTATGGACTTTCTAATTTTTAACAAACAGAAAGGTTCAGCTGTTATCAAAAAACTTCTAGAATCAGCAATCGCTAATGCAGAAAATAACAATAAAGCTGACATAGATTTGCTTTCAGTGAAATCAATAATTGTGAATCAAGGAATGAGATTAAAGAGAATGAAACCAAGAGCAAGAGGAAGGGCTGATAGGATTATCAAGCCAACTTGCCATATAGAAATTATATTAGCCGAAGAGGATAAATAATGGGACAAAAAGTCAATCCAACAGGGTTTAGATTAGGTATATCAAAGAAGCAAAATGCCAATTGGTATGCTAAAGGAAAAGATTTTTCTACCAATCTTATTCAAGATTTAAAAGTTAGAGAGTATTTTAAAAATAAGTTAAAAAATGCTTCTATTAGTAAAATAGAATTAGAACGTTCTGCTGAAAATTTTGTTGTATCTATCTTTACATCAAGACCTGGGATCATTATTGGTAAAAGAGGTGAGGAAATAGACAACCTTAAGAAAGCAGTTGAAAAAATTGTTAAAAAACCTTCTCAAATAAATATAAAAGAAGTCAAGAAACCAGACTTAGATGCCCAAATCCTTGCAGAGGGTGTGGCACAGCAACTTGAAAAAAGAGTTATGTTTAGAAGAGCAATGAAAAGAACAGTGCAAAGCGCTTTAAGACAAAGTGCTAAAGGAGTAAGAATAGAAGTCTCTGGTAGATTAAATGGTGCTGAAATAGCGAGAACTGAATGGTATAGAGAGGGTAGAGTACCTTTGCATACATTGAGAGCTGATATTGATTACGCAACAGCAGAAGCTTTAACTACATATGGAATTATTGGTGTAAAAGTCTGGGTATTTAAGGGTGAAATTACAGAAGACCCATATAAAGTTGATTTGGGAGTTAGTTAAAAATGTTACAGCCAAAACAAACTAAATTTAGAAAAATGCATAAAGGTCGAAATAGAGGCCTTGCACAAAATGGAAATACTGTTGCTTTTGGCAGGTTTGGTTTAGTTGCATCTGATAGAGGTCGAATTACGGCAAGACAGATAGAAGCAGCAAGACGAGCTATGACTAGGCATATAAAAAGAGGTGGAAATATTTGGATAAGAATCTTCCCTGATAAACCTATTACTAAAAAACCTTTAGAAGTTCGCATGGGTAAAGGTAAAGGTAATGTTGAGTACTGGGTTGCATTAGTTCAACCAGGAAAAGTAATGTTTGAAATGGCTGGTGTTGAAGAGGATCTTGCGAGAGAAGCATTTAAATTAGCAGCTGCCAAGCTTCCAATTAAGACGCATTTTATTAGTAAGGATGTATAAATGAATAAAGAATTGCAAGAGCTAAGAAAAAAAAATATTGACCAACTTAATGCAGAATTAGTAGCTACAAGACAAGAGCAGTTTAATCTTAGAATTAAACATAAGACTGGCCAGTTGAATGAAACTAACCAACTTACTATAGCTAGAAAAAAAATTGCAAAAATAAAAACATTAATGAACGAATTAAAATCACAGGATAGCAAATAATGAATACAACCAATCCAAGAGTTCTATCAGGAGTTGTTACAAGCGATAAAGCTGATAAAACAATTACTGTAAAGATTGAGAGAAAAGTTAAGCATCCGCTTTATGGAAAAGTCATGAAGAGGGCAACAAAAGTTCATGCTCATGATGAAAATAATTCTGCTGCAATAGGTGACTTTGTTACCGTTAAAGAATGCAGACCATTTTCAAAAAGTAAAACTTGGATTTTAGTTGAAGGTGCTGATGCAACATCTTTAAAAGAAGTAAATATTACTGAGGAAAGTGAATAATGATTCAGATGCAGTCGCTCTTAAAAATTGCTGATAATAGCGGAGCAAGAAGTGTAATGTGTATCAAGGTTCTCGGTGGATCTAAAAGAAGATATGCAAACATTGGTGATGTGATAAAAGTTGCTGTTAGAGAAGCTATTCCAACAGGAAAAGTTAAAAAAGGGCAAGTTGTTGATGCTTTAATAGTGAGAACTAAGAAAGGGGTACGAAGAAGAGATGGATCTTTAATTAAATTTGATGAAAATGCAGCTGTTTTGATTAATAATCAAAAAGCTCCTATAGGAACGCGTGTCTTTGGTCCCGTCACTAGAGAGCTTAGAGATGGAAAGCATATGAAGATACTTTCATTGGCACCGGAGGTACTTTAAAAATGACTACTCCTACTAAATTAAGAACTGGTGATGAGGTGATTGTTATAGCAGGTAAAGACCTGGGCAAAAAGGGAACCTTAAGAAAGATTATTAAAACTAAAAATAAAGCTTTTGTTACTGGGATCAATATAGTGAAAAAACATACTAAACCCAATCCAGAAATGGGAGTTACCGGTGGTGTTGTTGAGCAAGAAGCACCAGTAGCACTATCCAATTTAGCAATATGGAATCCAAGCAAAAAGTCAAAAGACAAAATTGCATATTCGACAAACAAAGATGGAAAAAAAATTAGATTATTTAAATCCGATAGTAAAGAGATAAAGTAGATGTCAAATTTAAGAGAAAAATATAATAACGAGCTCAAAGCTGTTCTTAAAGAAAAGCTTGGTATGAAAAATATTATGGCAGTTCCAAAGCTTACCAAAGTCGTTATAAATATGGGTGTCGGGGAGGCTGCAAATGATAAGAAGCATCTTGAATCAGCTGTTCAAAATATGACAGCCATAGCGGGACAAAAACCTATTATAACAAAAGCAAGAAAATCTGTTGCGAGTTTTAAAATTAGGGAAGGTTGGCCTCTTGGATGCAAGGTAACGCTGAGGGGTGAAAAAATGTATGAGTTCATGGAAAGGCTTATTGATATAGCCATTCCAAGAGAAAGAGACTTTAGAGGGTTAAATCCAAAATCCTTTGATGGTCAAGGAAATTATAACTTTGGAATAAAAGAACAAATTATTTTCCCAGAAATTAAATTCGATAATGTAGACACTATCAGAGGTATGGATATTTGTATTAATACTTCTGCAACAAATAAAGAGGATGCCAAGGCTTTGCTTGAAGTTTTGGAATTCCCATTTAAAAAATAGGTATTAAATATGGCAAAAAAATCAATGATTGCTAGAGAGCATAAAAGAATCAAGATGGTTGCTAAGTATGCAGATAGAAGAGCTGCTTTAAAAGCAGTTATGAGCGATCAAAATGCTAGTAGTGAAGAGAGATATGAGGCATCAATTAAGTTTCAAAAACTCCCTAGAAATTCTAGTCCATCAAGAGTTGTAAGAAGATGTCAGGTAACTGGAAGACCTCATGCGGTATATAGAAAGTTTGGTCTTAGTAGAATCAAGCTAAGAGAAGCTGCAATGAGAGGCGATATTCCTGGCTTAGTTAAATCAAGTTGGTAATTATAATATGAGTTTTCAAGATCCTATAGCAGATTGTTTAACAAGAATACGTAATGGACTATTGCGCGGTAAGGTTGATGTGGTCGTTCCTTATTCAAAATTAAAGCATGAATTAGTAAACGTTTTAGCAGCTGAGGGCTATATTAAAAGCTGTTCAAAAAATGATGTTGATGGAAAGCCATTTATTAATGTAATACTAAAATATCACAATTCTTCACCTGTAATTAAAACAATAAAAAGAGTAAGCAAGCCCAGTCTCAGAAAGTATTCTGGCTCAAATAATCTGAAAGCTGTAAAGAATGGATTAGGTTCATATATTATTTCTACTAACCAAGGTTTGATGACGGATAAAGAAGCCAGATCAAAGAATATTGGTGGAGAAATTTTGTGCGAGGTTTTTTAATATGTCTAGAGTAGCAAAAAGCCCTATAGAAATTGTTGATGGAGTTACTGTCAACGTCTCTGAGTCATTAGTAGAAGTTAAAGGTAAGGTTGGCGAAATTAAATTTGATTTACCTGAAACTATTTCTCTTGAAATAAAAGAAAATATTATCACTGTTAAATATAATGAAGATAATCAACAATCAGTTGCTTTGGCTGGTACAACTAGAGCTATTGTTAATAATATGATTGTTGGTGTTTCTCAGGGCTTTGAAAAAAAGCTTGAACTTAAGGGCGTTGGATATAGAGCTAAGGCCTCAGGGAAACTTCTTGAATTAACACTCGGTTTTTCTCATCCTGTCAAATATCAATTGCCTGAAGAGGTTCAAGTAGAAACTCCATCTCAAACAGAGGTTGTTCTTAAAAGCCACAATAAGCAAGTATTAGGTCAAGCAGCTGCTGAGATTAGAGCATTTAGACCTCCTGAACCATATAAAGGTAAAGGCGTTAGATATTCAGATGAAACTGTCAGAAGAAAAGAAGCTAAGAAAGCTGCTGGAGCATAAAAATGAGTATTAAAAATTTATCAAGAATAAGAAGAGCAAAGAAAACAAGAATGAATATTAAGGATCAAGAAAATCCAAGGTTAACAGTTTATAGATCATCTAAACATTTTTATGCTCAAATTTTTGACAGCTTAGGAACAAAGGTTATTGCATCAGCATCCACTGTTGAAAAGGATTCAGATACAAAGTCTAATAATGTTGAGGGTGCAGAAGCTGTAGGTAAAAGAGTTGCTGAAAGAGCAATAGAAAATGGAGTCAAAAAAGTAGTTTTTGACAGATCAGGATATAAATATCATGGCCGAATAAAAGCTTTAGCTGATTCTGCTAGGAAAGCTGGATTGGAGTTTTAATTAAATTATGAAAGATAATAATGTAGCAAATAATCAACAGGTTGATGCTCTTGAAGAAAAGTTAGTTCAGGTCAATAGAGTAGCTAAAGTTGTTAAAGGCGGAAGAATATTTGGTTTCACTGCCCTTACTGTTGTCGGTGATGGCAATGGAAGAGTTGGCTTTGGAAGAGGTAAAGCAAAAGAAGTACCTATTGCTATTCAAAAGGCAATGGAAAATGCAAGAAGAAGCATGGTAGAAGTTGAATTAAACAACACCACTTTATGGTACCCAGTAAAAGCTAAACATGGATCGGCAAATGTATATATGCAGCCAGCTTCAGAAGGTACTGGTATTATTGCTGGTGGTGCTATGAGGGCGGTCCTCGAACTAGCCGGCGTTCAGAATGTCCTAGCAAAATGTTATGGATCTACAAATCCTGTTAATGTTGTTAGAGCAACTATAAATGCCTTGAGTGCAATGGAGTCTCCAGAAACAGTTGCTGCAAGAAGAGGAAAAAAGGTTGAACAAGTATCATGAGTAAAGAAAAAACAATGACTTTAAAACTAGTCAAAAGTGGAATTGGTAGGATGAAAAAACACAAACTTTGCATAAAAGGATTGGGATTTAAGAAACTTAATCAGACAGTCACCGTGCTAGATACTCCAAGTAATCGAGGATTAGTCAATAAGATATCTGACATGATAGAGATACAGGAAGGTTAAAATGAGTGAAAACGATACAAGTATAATGACACTAAACAGCCTAACTAATGAGGGAACTGCTCAAAGAAGAAAGAGAGTTGGAAGAGGAATGGGGTCGGGAACTGGTAAAACAGCTGGAAGAGGCCATAAAGGACAAAAATCAAGAACAGGCGGAGGAGTAAGACCTGGGTTTGAGGGTGGCCAAATGCCACTCCAAATGAGGCTTCCAAAATTTGGTTTTTCCTCCAGAAAGAATAACTACCTCAAGGAAGTAAATGTTAAAAATATTGATGGTTTAGATTTAGTAACTATAGAAACTTTAAAAGAAAAAAAGATCATTTCCAAGTCAGTTAAAAAAGTTAAAATTTTTGGTACTTTTGATCTAACATCAAAAATAAATGTTAAAGGCATCAAGGTTA
>Ga0228619_1000205_pt1 | contig 27511 bp, 43 predicted proteins | sample 22DmetaG_FD_190065 | JGI IMG/M metagenome (GOLD analysis project Ga0228619, IMG submission 190065) | Seawater microbial communities from Monterey Bay, California, United States - 22D | ecosystem: Environmental > Aquatic > Marine > Coastal | place: USA: California | collected 2016-10-12 | reverse complement strand
AATTTTAGTGCCTATTTGTTCGTACCCATCCCAACAAGGAGCTTTAAGGTCAGTATGTGTTTGACAAGGCATATACCAAGTCTTACCGTCTTCTTCGTGTTCGTGATAGCCCATACATCCCATCTCGTTAGCTTTGTTTTCAGCTTCTTCTATAGTTTCATATACTTGTTTTCCGTCTATCTTTTTAAAACTAAATTTTTGACCTGTCTCTTCTTCTATTTGTTCCTGATTAGTAGCATTAGACAAATCGTTAAATTCTAAAGGTTGTAGAGTTTTAAAGTATAAATTAAGCACTACATCGTTATAAGCTAGTATTTCATCGAAAGCATTTAATAACATCTGCTGAAAAGGTCTAATAACTGTATTGTCCATAAGCGTTGAAGCTGTAACAATTTCGTCAGCATTATTTCCGAATCCTGTCATATCCTTAATTCCAAATAAAATTGGACTAGTAACCCTGTGAGCTACCATTATTTTTTTCATTGACTCAGTAGATAAAAATTCATATTGCTGTGGAGCATCACTTAACTGTACTGTCTCCATAGTTGCAGCAGAATCTGCAGAATCGTTAAAAGCTAGTATAAATCTTCCTGCATTACTAGTACCCTGGTATTTTGCAGCTATCTTTTGTTCTATAATATTTCTTTCTTCTTCTGTAGGAGTTCCGTTGTTAAAATTAAGAAGCATACTAGGAGCTAATCCGTTCATTATATTATTTAAATGATAGTTAGCTATTTCTTCTTCTAGTTCACAGTACTGAATCCCTCCTTGATAGTCTACAGGACTATAGTATTTAAATCCTGCTCTATAAGGTTTTATGTATAGTACTTCTATTTCTTGTTTAGACGTTCCAAACACAGGTAGACGTTCTAGATAGTCTCCTTGTTTATACTCTGACCAGTCATAATAATAATAATAAGCAGGTATCTCCCCCTCTTCGTTACATTTTTCTGCTCTTAAAGTTTCTACAGGTATGTGTTCTACTTGGGCTATTCTAGAATGGTCTTGACTGTATATAACCTGCATAGCACACTGACCCATTAATTTTAAATCACTAGCTAATTTTTGCTGCATACTTTCTGAAATCAAAGACTTCATTTGTGCATACTCTTCTGGTTTTTGACTAGAGTCTGTAGCATCTAAAAACTTTCCTACTATCATAGCAGAAATTCCGTTTATAATAGCATTGTTTGTAGCTGACCCATTATAACGATCAATAAGGAATTGAAAATAATCATTATCTGCTCCGTAACCTATCCAGTCCTGATTAGATACTTCTTTTATCTCAGGTGTGGTGTATGTGCTTAATTGTAAAAATTTATAATCCATTTTAGTATATTATATAATCGTTATTTCCTGAAGTGTTAATTGTATATTGTCCTAAATTCATATCATAATAATTATTAGTAGCCTGATCTATAGTTTGGTCTGTACAGAAAATTTTATCTCTAAATATTACAGTACCACTTACATTAGAAATTTTAATGTCATAAAACCTAGATTCTACTAAATTTAAGTTTAGCGTAATATACATCAAATCATTTGTTATAACAATTCCTGCTTCATCTTCCCAGTCATAATTAGCCAACTGCCATTGTAAAGTATTAGTGTTCCAAAAACTCCCTGTTGTAAAAACACAAATCTCTTCATTAGTACTTTCGTCTCTTATACAAATTTGAGCATCCGTTACATATTCTCTAGGAATTATCTCAAATGTTTGCTCCGCAGTTGTAGTAGTTAAAACTATCATTTCTTACTTTATAGTATAACGTACTTTTTATTTATTTTGCATTCCAAATGTATTTAAAAAGAAATAGGGGAATCTCTCCCCCTATAATCTTATCAAACACACAAAATCCTATTACGATGGGTCAATAGAAGAACCTATTGTAATTGCACTAATAACAGCAGAAGCACAGAAAAACGCAGGAAGCGTCTCTTGGGCTGTGAATGTCATATTAAAACCTGTAAAATCTGCTAAAGCAGTTCCAGTTCCGATAGTACCTGCAGAAGTATCCGCACCGTTGTAAGCTCCTACTAAGAAATAGTTTCCGTTAAAGTCTTGTACGAATACGTGAGGATTTCCTTTAGCTACATCTTGTAACTCAGCTTGAGTTTCCTTGTCCAGTTTTTGTAATTGTACTGTAACATTTTGGTCATAATAAATAGTTCCATTTTCTGCAGATGCAGTAATAGTTTGCTCTAGTCCACTTGAACCAGGTTTTACTAAATATTCATAACCTGAAGGAGTAGAACCAATAGCAGTAACCTCAGCTCCTGTTATTGAAAGTGCTCCTAGTAATCCATAGTCTACTAATATGATAGATTTTATTCCCCCTACTCCTTTAGTACAAGGAAGGTTTCTACCTGTAGATAATATTGAACAGCTCATATATTTATATTTTTTATAAAAAAAAGGGTAAGTAGGTTGTCCCCACCTACCCTAAATTTTGGTTAATTTAATTTATTAAGAATAAACTACGATGTCAGAAGAAATACCATAGTTTACAGAACCTGAGAATCTTGCGATAACTCTTGCGTTTTGCGAACCGTCTAAGTCTCCCATATCTAGAAGTTTAACCTCATTCATATTTGAAACTAAAGATGTTCCAAAAAAGATATTTGATCTTTCTGCAGCAAACATAGTGTTGTTAGCCATACCTGGAGCAACAAACACTTTTACTCCGTCAAAAGATAAAGAACCATTGTTCCACCACTGCGTACCCATATTGTTTACACCGTTAGCTCCTAGTCCATTTGCTCCGAATCCTCCTAATTGTCTTACGTAAGCTCTTGCTACGTTTTGAGATACATATAAGTATAAGTCCTCTTTTCCGTATAAAGCAGAAGGAATTTCATCTACAACTTTCCCCATTTCAGCAATTACATTTGCAGCGTCAACACCACCTACAACAGCAGTAATTTTTTGAGCAGCAGGAATAGTAGCGTCTGCAGCAGCTAAAGTTACTAGTCCGTCATATTCTCCTGCATTAGCATTAGCTCCAGACCAGATAGTTTGTTCTGTTTTTTGAGCAATTTCTGCAGCAACGTGAGCTAAGATAAAGTCAGCAAACGAAGGAGGCAGGTTTTTGAACCCACTGAATCCCATACTTTGAGCTTCCCAGTCAGATAAAAAGTCTTGCTTACATAATTGTAAGTTAACTTGTAGGTTAGTTGGTTCTAATAATCTTTCTGTCAAATCTATAGTAGACGTTGGAGAAAAATCACACGTAGCATCGACAACTAAGTTGTTAGTAGATACTTTTTTAATAACTTCTTTATAGTTAATATTTGGTTTTACAGAGATACCGCCATCTTCAATAGTACTAGCAGATAAAAGAGCAGCCGCAATATATTGATTTGCGAACTCTCCTGCATAAGTAGTAGTAATGTTAGTAGTAGTAGCTAAATTTACATTTCTTTTCATTTTATTATTTTTTATTGATATTATTTAATTTAGACAGAACTCTATCCATTGTTGTTTGAGGTCTGTTTTGTCCATACGTAAACCCTTCATTTTGTTGTTTAGAGGGTGCGTGAGCTAAAGGTTTTCTAGCAGGAGTTTTAGACATTTTTTCTTTTACTTTGTCTACTTCGCCATATTTCTTTTTAAGCTCTTCAATTTCTTCTTTTACTTCTTCGATAATAGGGCTAACAACTTCTACAACTGCAGCAACTATATCTCCAATTTCGTCTATTACTTCTTCAGGAGCTTCTACGATAATTTCTTCTTCTTCTAAGTCTTCTTTAACATCTTCTTTTTCGTCTTTGATTCCGTCTTTGTAACCTTCTTCTTCAGCTTCGTCTATTGACTCTAATCTTAGTTCGTCAATTAAGCCTTCTTCTTTTACTATTAGCATTCTACCGTCTTCTATTAAGTACTCTCCTTCTGGTAAAGGAACTCTTGAGTCCTCAGTGACAATAAAAACGCTTTCTCCCTTATCGTAGCTATCGGCAAATATTCTAGTACCGTTGTCCAGGATAAGTTCTTCTAGTTCAACTTGAACTCCTAGGAGTGTGTTGATCTTTTTTAACATTTCACTTGCTTTCATTATTTATTATTTATTTATTAATGTTTATTATTAATTCCAGAAATTTGGCATTCCTGTATAGTCCGTAACTTCTCTATATTTAGATTTTGCTTCGTCTGATAAACTCTGAGCATTATCTACTCTTTGTTTTAAATTGTCATAATCATAGTATACTTCACTAGGTGGAATACCTAACTCGTCTGCAGCTATTTCTAATTTATTTAAACTAGCTTTTAATATTTCTGCAGACTCTTCTAAATATCTTACACTACCATTTACTACATAGTTATCTAGATCGTATTTCATTCTAAAATCATCGTAAGCATCTATTACTTCGTCTCCGTACTCGTAAGCTAAGTAACTAGCGTCTGACTCTGCTTCCTCAAAACTATCTACTTCATTTTCTATGTCATCTACTAAGGATAAGTCTATTTTTCTTTTTGTGCTTAATACTGCGAAAACTTTATTGTCTTCTGAGTATAATTTGTTAAGTATGTTTTTTAATGCTTTCATTTATTTATACTGATTTTGATTCGTCTCTAAATTCTTGTTTTTGTCTTTCGAACTCATCTGCATAAACTAACCCTGTAGTTATAGCGTCTTTATGCTCGTAATAAGCAGGATAAACTTGAGTTACGTCTATACCTAACTCATCTGCAGCTTCTTTAATTTTATCTAAAACAGCTTGGTCAGTATTAAAATCTTCTTCAGTTAATAAAGGCTCTCCTCTTTGAAAATAAATAGAATATATTTCTCTACCTAGATCAAACCATTGGTCAAATTTTTCAGGAAACCACTCTTGCGTAAAATAACTTAAATTGTCTACTTCCTGCTGCATATCTTCGTAAGTTCCATAAGAAAATTCATCTATAAGACCTAAGTCTACTTTTTTAGAAAGCTCAGTTCTATTCTTTTTTAATTTATCTAAAATAACTTGGTTGAATTTTATAGGCATATTATTGTTTTATATAGTTATAACGAAAGGTTTATTTTTTTTGCATTTTATCCTGTAATTCTACCAATACCCTGAGACCATAGAGAGCCGTCACAGCACTCTCTTGAATAAGTGTTTTGGTCTTTACAGTAACACGCTCTGGAGCTATTACTAGGACTAGCAGGGTTCCACCTAGCAGCATAAGGTTGAGCTTGTCCTCTTCTATTAGATTTATTTATTTTTTTTCTTACTGGCATATTAGTTTTTTATAGAATCTATTATCATTTTTTTAATTCTTAATAACTTGACTCCTGCCTTTATTTCAGACTTTAAATTGTCTTGTATTTTTTCTTTAGGTCTTTCTTCTTTGTCTAAAAAGAATCCTTCTATACTGAATCCTTTAACAGAACCATTTTTAACAAAGTCGTTCCAAATTTCATCGTTGTTTACTTTTACAGCACCCATCCAAGTTCCTACTGGAACATCCATATTGTATAAAGCAGTTTTATCTTTTTGTTTGTCTTCAACTATCCAGGACTCTACAAGTGTTAATCCTTCTATGTCAAATTTGTGTTCTAGTGTAGCATTGTTTTGTTTTCCCTTCATAAGAAATAACTCACTAGCTTTTTTTACTGTGTCTTTAGAGAAGTATATATAGTACTCTTCTTTACCGTCTTTCCTGTAAATAGTCTTATTAGGTATAAGTAATGCACCCATAAGAATTTTCTTTTCATCGTCAATAGATTTAAGTTTAACTTCTTTTTGGTCGTTTAATGCTACAAAATTTTCTTCTATAGCAGGACTTTCAACAATACTGATAGCATCAATACCTGCGTATTCGTCTTCTTCGTCTATAATTAATTCAACTATTTTCATATTAGTATAACGTGTTTAAATTAGTTTTTGTTTTTATCCTATTGTAGCTCCCTGAACTATATTCCTGTCTAGGCTTTGAGCAGTAGTTACTTCGTTACTTACAACGTATGCTTTTATAGGAGCTTGAGTTTGTCCTGTAATTGCTTCTGCTAATTGACTAGTATCGTTTTGACCTACTATATTAAATGCAGGTGCACTAACTACTGGAGCTTGTATTGCAGGAGAACCTCCTTTGTCTTTACCTCCTACAGATGAAGCTACTTCTTTAGTAGAACTAGTCGCTGCTTTTATAGCCATAATAATTCCTGCAGCTTGTCCTGCGTAAGCAAGTAATGGTAAAATGTTTTGTGGAAAACCGATCTTAGCAGTTTCAGCAGTACCTGCAGCTATAGAACTTCCTGCCTTTGCTGCTTCTAAATTAGTTTCGGCTGTAACTATACTAGCTTTGTTTTGTAATGCTCCTATGTCAATTAAAAACTCTTGTAGAGCTATAGCTTGTTTAGCAAGTAATAAAGCCTTGCTTAAATCTGATTCTTCTCCTCCTAGCTGTATTAAGTTGTCTAGTGTGTCAGCTTTAAATTTTCTTTTCTTTTCTTCTAGATCGAGCTCTGCTTCTAGTATTTTTTCAGCTTCATCTATTTTAACTTGCTGAGCTTTTTCTGCTTCTTCTGCTCTTTTATCTGCTTCTTCTTGGTCTTCCTGGTCGAATTCCGCTTGTTGTTCTTTTAGAGCTGTTCTTTTTTGGTCTTCTAAAGCAAGTAGAGTTTCCTGTTCTACATTACCTGCTAACGTAGCTTTAATAATTAATTGTTCGTAATATAAATCTAAGTCTGCTAATTCTTTTGCTCTTAACTCTTCTTTGCTAGTCAATAGAGCTTTGTCTATTTCTTCTTGTAGTTTTATATCCTCTTTAGCAGCTTCTAGTTTTTGTCTTCTTAATTCGTCTGTAATCTTCTTTTCATCGTCTAGTTCTTTTTTTCTTCTCTTCTCAGCATTACTATCTAGTGTAGCTAAAGAAGTTTCTATTTTAAATCGGTCTTTTTTGAGTAAATTAATTTTATCTTCTAACTCTATTTGCTCTTCAGTTTTTGTATTTTTTTTCTCTGCAGTAATTAAAGCTAAATTTTCCTGATAGTTATAACCTTTTCTAATATCAAAAGAAGCTTTAAGTTTATCAAAGAAAGTAATCTCATTATCTCTAGATTTTTGTTTTTCTAATAATAATATATTTTCTTCTAGTTCAGCTTTATTAAGTTCTTGTTGAACTAATAAGGTTTTTCTTAATGTTAACAGAGTTTCGTCTGTAGACTCTCCTTTTAACTCTTGTAATCTTAATTGACTGTTTAATAAATCTACTTCATTATTTAATATTTTCTTAGTGTCTTCAAGTTCGGCTTGTTGTCTTTTTAGTTCTTCAGTAGAACCTGAAATAAATCCTGTTATATCTTCCCAGTATGTAGCTATAGTTCCTAGTGCCACTACTATAAGTCCAATACCTGTAGCTGCTATTGCTACCCTTAAACCTTTAAATGTTTTTGATAATCCTTTGACAGTTGTTATACCTTGAGTAATACCTTTTTGGAAATCCTGGAACTTTGTTACAGCACCGCCTGTAGCTTTATCCAAAAGTCTTACAGCATCTCTATTTTTAGACGCAGTCTTGTTAAACTTTTCTAGTGCGTTTTGTACACCTTGTATGGCAGCCTCTGCTTCCTTACCGCCTTCTACTCTTATTTTTTGGACTGAATCACCCATTTTAATTCTGTTTTTAATTTGTTTTTAGTTTCTTTAAAATTTGTAGGAAGTTTCTTTGCTCCCTGTGCAAATCTTATGTTCTCGGTTTCTCCGTTAGCATATTTTAATAATTCTATTATATTTTTTATCATAATTATATTTTATGGAAACTCACATCCTATTGCTGTTATTACTCCGCTTGAGTTAAGAGTCATAACCATTATACTTCCGTTATTAGGACAGTGAGTTGTAGTTTCTGACGTACCATCTTGATAATAAGTCCCTGCTCCTAACGGTATACTTAATGATTGATCTGCATAAATTATATTTCCATTACTTAAATTTTCTGCATTTCCTACATTTGATCTATAATACACATCCCTTGCAATATTTTGAAAACTCACATCAGTTAAAACTAAATAAGTTTGATTGAAGTTATTAAGTAGTTCTATATTGCTTTCTCCTGACTGTAAATTAGTTTCTATTGTATTAATATTAAATACTCTACCGTTTATAGTAAGAATATCATTTAGTTTTAGTTTAAATAATATTTTTAAAGGCAAATAGGCTTTAACTTTTATTAATCTTCTGTTAATAGTAAATATGCTTCTTATATAATTTCTGTAATAGTTAGCAAATAAAGTTCCACTAAAACTATCGTTTGGAGTATACTCGTTTGTCTCTTCATAAAAATTAATATTACTAGTACTAACTGCAGCGTCTGTACTCACACTGTTAGAGGGTATAAAATAACTTGTTACTTCTTTATGTGTTGAAGTTGTATCTCTAAAAGCTATACTTTTATAGTTAGCAGAATTACTATTTATTAGTATAGGATAAAATAATAACGGTTTGCCTATATAAGCATCCTGATTATCGTCAACAAAATAAGCATATTGAATAGAAGTTTTATTAGTACTAGGAGTTAAATTTGTATTAGCGTCTACTAACCTTTCATTAAGAACGTGCTCTAAAGGAATTTGTATAGAGTAAGATTCGTTATTACCATCAAAACTATCTCCATTAGTTGTAGAGTCTCCTGTAAACTCTTCTGCTGCCCAAGATTTGCCTGTTAACTGATTGTATTGTTTTGCTAAAAAAGTTTCTGTTCCTTCATAACTAAAATTAATCTCTCTATAAGGTAAAGCTGCATCTACAGAACTAGAGTTCACATCTACGTATTTTGATATATCGTAAGCGTTGTATGTAGCATAAAAACTATCTAAAGGTTCTACTTTTATATTTCCAAAATCTGCGTCTGCAGCATCTTGAACAGTATATGCCGTTAAATTAAACATTTGGAAAATAGAAGTTAAAAAATCTAAAGTCTTTATATCTGGAATTTGTTGACTAACGACAAAGTCTATAGAGGCATCTGCAGTTACTGTATTAGTTCCAGTAATGTACGTTTCTTGCCAACCTGAATTTCCAAAATATCCAGACAATTCCCACTTTATACTAGAAAATGTTAGACTAACTCCACTAGCTACAAAAATAGTTACTGTGTAACCTGCTTCATCCATTATAGGCATATCTGCTCTAGTCAAAGTTCGTGTTCCACTTAATCCAATATGAGAAGACCAAGTAACAGTATTTCTAGAAATTACTACATCGTAAAAATCATTAGTGTTTGGAGTTAGCGTTAAGGACTGAGTAATAGAAGGTAAAGATGTATTATTAGGACAAGGTGTGCTACTATAAGGATTACAAGACGAGTAAACTTCTAAAGTAGTTCCTGAAAGCATAGTAGTAAATTGCTGTGCTGTTCCAAACTCTGTAACTAAAGTAGGAAAACTTTGTATTTGTTCTGCAGGTTCTACGCTACCTTTCTTTCTGTGTAACCATATAAATAAATTATAGTAAGGTAAATTAGTGTTATTAAAAAAGTCATTTGTAAAATTAATATTATAATGATTTTCAATAGCTTGTATTATTTTATGTATTCTTATAGCATATTTTAAGTCAGACCATAACACACCGTTTTTTGTTCCAGTATTATGAAAATATAAATTACCATCTAATACATTATGAGTTTGTGAATTATAATATAATCTAGAAGGATTTAAGTCATTGTCTTCATTTGAAGCTCCAGATGTAATTAAAGGACATAATATGTCATTATTAATACTTTGTAATCTTGCTTCTATTTGAGTATTGCTATAGGTTAATTGTATATTAGATAAATCAGGTAGAGCAGCTAATTTGTCATCTCCTAGTAAATCTTTTAAACTTACAGTTTCTCCGTAAAAAACTATTCTATAAGCATAGGCTTTATTTATTTTAAGATCGACTCCTTCTAGCTTTACAAAACCTTTTTTAAAAGCAATATTATTAAGTTGAATCTCTGCTGCAGTTTTAAATCTTGCATCGTAAAAGTTAGTAGAAATATCATAGTTGTAATAATGCTTAAAAATCTGATTATTAATTTTAGAAGCAGGTATTGTAAAGTCTTTAGTAAATTCTACAAATATTTTACCAGGGTCTTTTATGTTTTGTATAGTTTGGTTTATAGTAACCGTTTCATCTTTGAACAAATCTACTCTTTGACCACCTATATATAATTGTAGTTTTTGCATTATCTAACATTATTTATATAATCGTAAGACATATCAAACTCAAATGTGTATTCTATTAATTTATCATTTAAAACAGTTTTTTTAACCATACTACTTTTTTTAACATTTAAGGGTATATATTCTGTAGCATTTGGATTACTAGGATTAAGTCTTGTTAACCACACTTGTTCAGATAATAGTAATTGTTCAAACCATTGGTTAGCCCACTCAGGATAAAAACCAGAACTTAAAGTTAGACTAGTATTAGCTACAGTATTAAAAACTTGTTTTGTGTGTTCACTTACATTATAACCACCAGAAGAGCTAATAGTATTTCTTTGGTATTGTTCTTGTTTTTTATTTGTTGTATTTACTGATTTTAAGAAAAACCAAATATCCTGTAATGCTCCAAATTTATTTACAAATGTTATTCTATTTCCGTCTCCATATTTAGTACAGTCAACTCTTACTATATTAACTAGATATTGACCGTAATTAGAACTAGCTGAAATACTTGTTTGACTAGCTCCATAACCTGCATAACCCATAGAAGCGTCTACAGCTATATAAGGCAAAACTCCTGCAGTATTATTAGGAACATATATATAATACACATCTAAACTTTCTGGATTAGTATTTAATAACCAACGTGGTCTATTGCTAAAAGGTATTGTAGGATTTGAACCTTGTTCGTAAGTACCGTAACCATCGTAACCTACGTCTGTTATTGTTAATGTAGTTAACGCTGTTCCTGTTCCGTCTGTTGAAGCGTGTGAGGTTAAAGTACAAATTATTGCTAAAGTTTGTGCTGTATAACTGCCACCATAAGTAATATTTAAAAAATCTCTACATAGTTCTGATATTTCCCAAAGCATAGTAGCTCCTGCTGTTGTAGATTTAACTAAAGTATATTCTATAGTACCATCAATACTAATAGTTAATTGAGCAGAATTAGCTCCTGTTCCTGCTGTAGCTGATTTATATTGAGGGCTTCTTAAAGCTATTGCTGCCATTATGTTATAGTTATTATTAATTCGTTACTGCTTTCTACTTTTTCAAAAGCTAATTTTATATCTCTTCCTAGTGCATCTTCTAAGTCTGATTCTAGGTCTCGTGTGTATTGTTCAAATGGAGCTGTAAAGAAATTACTTGCTCTTATTCCTGTTAGATATATACTTCTAGAAATTAGAAATACAATACTTTTTCTTGGTAAAAATCTTCCTGTCTCTGGGTCTCTTATATTGTCTAGGTTTTTTGTTATAACCCATTTGTCTATAGCTCCTCTTAATCCTCCTTTTTTTCCTGACCCTGTTCCAAATTTATAAGGACTCATAGGTGCTTTGTTATATCTGCTTATAGAATTAGGAGGCATCTTTGATGGTGCTGCTCCCTGGACTCCTAGATCGTAGAACTTAGCATAATCAGTTGCTACAAAGTCTACCTCAATACTATCGTCTGTGTCAGAAATATTATAACTTAAACTATTATATAAATCTCCATTTGAGTTATTAGACTTTGCTAAATTGTTTTTAGCTGCAGAAATTACATTGATAGCAAACGCATCCATTATTTTATTTACTTCTGCTAACATATATAAATATCATTTTCTACAGTTATATTTAAATTCATAGCCCATCCTACTAACTCATTTCCGAACCTGTCAAAGAAAGGCTCAAAAGTTACGTCTGTACTTACTTGGTACATATCGTTAAATAGTTGTCCTGATCTCATTTGCTCTACAAGTCTATTGCCTACTCCTAGTTGCGTATTTAGAATATCCATTTCATCTGTGTTCCCTGTGAATTGGTCTACTACTACAGCTTTGTTTATATCTATAATGTCCATTAGAAGTATAGTCATATTGTATGTCATTACTTGTCCGCTCTGAACTACGTTGTTTACTATAATATGAGACAAAGGAAATATAGTTTGCTTTCTTAAATCTACTTGAGTTATGTCTCCAAACGTAACTGTCTTAACAAAAGGGCTTAGTAGTAACTGCTCCTCTAGTTTATTCATTATAAGATAATAACTTCTTATACCTCTTTTATTACTCATTTCTTAAAGTATTTATATATTAAATAAAGTACTAGCGAAACGCTAATACAAACTGGACAAGGATGTAATATTGATATATTCATTTATTTATTTTTTATTTTAGATACTTGTATCGTATTCTTTTCTTTTATATACATTAACGCACTCAAACATTTATGGAAATTTATATCAGTAACTTCATCTAGTTTTGTGACATCTTCGTTTGCGAGTCTCCAGACAGAGTGATACCATCCGTACTTAACATTGAAGTTAGCTTCTCTTGAGAGGTCAGGTTCTCCTTGTTCTTCAAAGAGTGCCTCATAACTTTCACTAAGTCCTTTTCTAAATTCCAAAAAAAAAGCATACAACCCATTACTAAATTAAGTGGCATCTGCTTCATTAGTTCCCAGTAAGTGTCCCCTTTATATTTTTCTATCTCATAACTTCCTTTATAGTTTTGCATAACAGGTCTGTATAAAACAGCCATAGCTTTATGCATATTTTTCCACTCGGTAATATAAGTGTCTACATCTACATACTCTCCAAAAGTCATATCGTCTAGCTGTGGAATAAAACCAAACTCTAGTTTATCAAATTTCCACCTGCTTATAAGCTGTGGTTTTTCGTCTAGTATTTTATTGATCTGGTCACAGATATTGAACACATCACTCATTCTTAACTGCAAAGAGTTGTCTTTAGGTAAACCGCAGAATATCTCTAGCATTTTAATTGCTATAGTTTCTTCTGTAAGATTTTCATCTGTACACTCCTCTAGAAACTTTTGATATTGTTCTAGAGTTATATCTTGCATTCTTGTAGGAACATTTACTTTTACCTCCATATAATTATATAACGTATAAATTAATTTTTTTTAAATAAAAAAGGGCAGCCTTTCGACTACCCTAATTTAAAACAACTTAGCTGACTTACCAAAAATATTGGATTTATAGTGAACTTTTAACCTGCAATTACGAAATACAAAACACTGATAACAAAAATTATTATTGCAAGTCTCAGAACTCGGAAAGTTGTTCTTTCTTTTTTTGGGTTTCTACCCTGGTTACTTCTATACTGTCTCATAACTCTAATTCTGTTATGATGAAACCACTCCTTGTTAGTCATTAAGTAATAAATAAAGTTTCAAACACATTATACAAAAGCTTAGTACAAGTCATTAAAGTTACTACAGCAAATGTAAAAGCGAATACTATAGCTGTAAATTGAACTACTAGTCCTGCCCAGTAGCTTAAAAAGTTATCTAAATTTTCTCTGTTCATATTTATATTTTTATAGTTTCTTTGTTAATAATATTATTTTCTAAGTCCAGGATAGTATAGCCTTGAGCTACTAGGAGTTTAATTGCTTTTTTTTGTTCTTTAACTCTTTCTTGAATCCTGTAAGTTTCGAATATTTCATTTGATATTGGCATAGTTTTAATTTTTTTGTGTTAACTCAGGTAGACCCCATTTATTATATGTTAACTGAAAGTCAAAGTCAAAGCCGCAGAACTCACATATAAAGTTGTATGGGTCATTTTCTTTTTTACAGTTATCACATTTTATAAGTTTCATTACTAAGTTTTAAATTAAAGGGATTTTAATTTGTCTGTGAGTAGGTGCTCCCTGTTTACACCCTTTTGCTATTCTAGGATAGCTCCTTGGTTGCCTCGTTAGGTTTTGCTTTGACCTTTTACTTGCTAGACCACTCTGCATATTTTGAGAGTTTTACTTTAACAACATTATAAAGTTACAAAAAGTTATCTACATTTCCAAATAATATATAAAACGAATTTATTGTTCGTATTAAGATATTATAATTGCAGTATAAATAATAAGCCATAAGGCACATAACTAAAACATAGAAACTTTCGAAACATTAAACCAAGATTACACAGAACAAGGAAAAGCTGATTTAATAGATTTTATTATGTCAGACAAAGAAGCATTATCTCACTTTAAATTATTATTAACAGAAAATGATAATGACTTATTGGAATACAGGTATAATTTGTTTGCTAATTATATAGAGTACGAAAACGACTTAAACGGTGCTGCAGATGCAATAACTAATTATAACCTAAAAAGATTTTTATTACAAGTTGTAGAAGCTAAAAAATTACTAGACAAAAATTTAAAATAGATTAATTGCGAGGTGGAGCAGAGGTCAGCTCGTTGGGCTCATAACCCAAAGGTCGTAGGTTCGAATCCTACTCTCGCATCTACTTATTTCCAGAACTCTACTTTTCCACATTTAGAACAGTAGAAATAAAAACCATTTTGTAGTGAACCAGTAGGAGTCATTACTATTTTACAAAACCTACAAGTCTTACCTGATTGCGTACTTTCCATAATTAGGTCTGGCTAGTTTGTTATAAATTCCGTAACGGAGGCTGTCGATAAAATGATTAAATTTATCTTCAGGTTGATTAAGTATATTTCCGTTCTTGTCTTCTTTCCATTTATAATTACGAAATTCTTTAATAGCATTAAGACTTTTCTTGTTTACGTGTATAGTGTATCTCTTTAACATATCTATTCCTATGTTAATTGAGTCTCTTCCTTTTGTACTAGGTTTTATATTCCATCCGTATCTATAGAGTTCGTCAATAGTTTTCGGTTCTGCTGAGTCTGCAAAGATTTCATCACGCCTATTAATACCTAGACTAAGTAATTCATTATGAATATCTCTATTAGTCATTCCTGTTCTGTATAACACCTCTTCGCAGTAAAGGTTAGTATCGTGTAAGTAAATTTTTGATATGCAAGTAGGATCATTAGTATAGCCAAAATCCATACCATAAGAAACGAACTTAGCATTGTCAGGTATCTTTTCTATTTCTCTAAACTGAAATATAGTAGCTTTACTTTGTCCGACCTCTCCTAGTCCATATATTCTCCAATAGTTTTCGTCTGTAAACTGTAGTCTTTCTATTTCTTTTACTATAGACTCCTCCAGAAACTTATTATTTTTATAAGTAGTTTTATAAAAGTCTGCATCTTCTCTTACTTTTACTTTATCGTATATCCAGTGAAATTCGTCTGAAGGATTGTAGTCTAATATAATACGTCCAACTGTTCGGAACACGAGCTGATTCCAGTCTTCCCAGGTGCACTCGTTTGCTTCATTCAAAAAAAGTATATCTCTTTTACGTCCTCTTACTTTTTGTGGAGAGTCTAAGCTTATAAACTCTACTAGGTTGCTGTTTATCTTGTATTCGTGACTTGTCTTATTATGATCTTGTTCACTATATAATTCTTGAGATTTTAGTATCTCAAAGAAATCTCTCATAGCTGAAGTCCTTAACGCAGGAAAAGTTTTTCTACATATAGAAACTACTTTGTTTTTTTCTCTAAGGCAATAACCGAATATAATCCAGATTAAAATATTATATGTTTTACCGCTTCTAGAACCGCCCTGCTCTATTACTATTTTCTTTTGGCTTTTTTCTAAATGCTTCCAGACTATATTAGTTTTTAAGTCTCTCACTCTACTACTTCAATTCTAAATTCTTTATTGTCTCCAGTATCTATTTCCTGGCGTGGAACATAACCTCTAGACTTTCCTATAGTCTTTAAGTAGAATATTATAGAAGTTTCTTTTTCGCTTTTAATACAGTCAAATAGTTTAGACTCTACAAAATCTATAGCTGAATTCTTTATGTCTTGTACTTTAAGTCTGTACTCTTCATCTTCTTCTAACCATCTATAATGAGTTCTTCTGTTTATACCTGCGTTTATACTTGCTGTCGATACTATGCCTAAGCAGTCATCTAAAGCTTCTAACATTTTATCTTTATTTTCTGTTTTCATTATATCTTTTTTATAGTGTGACATTTGAGACATCACTCTACTAATATAACGGAAAATATTTAACTTTTAATTAAAAGAGTTTTATAGAGTTTTTCTTTATAAGTTAACTTGTCAAGTAGTTCATTAACTTGGTCTAAAGAATCTCTAGTTTTTAAGCCTTTAATTTTATCGTACATAGATAATGCTTCTTTGGTATCTACTATAGTATTTTTAATAATATTTAGCCAGGTCAGAAATTCTGGTCTTCTACTTAATAATTCATCAAACTTAGTAAGTCTATGATATATAGTAGCGTGAGAAGAAGTTTTACCTTTGCTTAGATAAAAATTAGATATTGAGTGAAGCGTTTTATTATGCAGGTATCTCATTATGTAGTCAAAGAATGTTCTGCTGTCTACGTGGTTTTGTGTTTTTTGATTCTTGAATATATCTGTCTCTGTTAGATTTATTACCAGATCTGCTATTTTGTCGTAATCTTTCATATTAAAATAAAGTTTTTTCTCTTTTTAATTTTTTATTTGCTTTGTTATATATGTCTGTTAAATATTCTAAAGTATCTATTTCGTTGTTATAAGCTGACATATAGTTTTCTTTACACATTTTTCTTATAGCTAATATGTTTATTTTCTTATTATCATAATATAACATCTTTATAGCTCTAACAAATTTTTGTGAAAAGGGAGAAGTCTTTGAAGGATATTCATTCATTATCTTTAGTATTTCAAAAATATTATGTCCTGTTTTTAAATCTACTTCATAACTGCCAGTTTTTAATTTTCTCTTTAAGTTACAATATACTCTTCCTTTCATAAAAAGCTCTAAACTATTAATAGGTTTTAATTTACTTTCAGTTACTTTATTTAAAACTTCAGCTTTTTCTAGTGCAGACTTTATATCTAAATGTCCTTTTCTCATTTGATAATTAGCGTAGTCTAGTGAAGTCCAATTAGAACTAGTATTATTAATGTCTATAGTATGTGAATCTTTTTTCCAGGCTTTACTAATTATATAGGGTACTACATATCCTAGTTTTTGAAGAGTCCAGAACCTATGCTGACCGTCTACTATTTGGTTTTCAGTATTTAATATTATAGGAATTTGTATTCCAATTTCTTTAATACTCTTTTCTAGTTTGTTTAGTATTCTTTGATTAGGCTCTCTATTAGAGTCTAGTAGTTTAAACAAGTTGTAGTTTTTAGTTTCGTAAATGTTAAATTTTTCTATGTTCATATTATTAATTTTAAAGTGTTCCTTTTATTATATACTGGTCTATGTCAAAGTTAGACTCTATAAAGTCTTTGTATATCTCGATACCTGCGTGTACAGAAGCTTCTCCTTTTAAGTAGAAATTCTCTGAGCAGTCCCAGACCCCTACGTCTAAATTCTTTTTGTCTATACATAAAAACTTAAAGTCCTTGTAATCTACGTTAAATAGCTTACAGTATATGTAGACTTGGTTAAAATACTTATAAGCATCTGCAGACTTATAAAAGTTCTTTACGTCTATAGTTGTTTTTAAATCTACTATGCCTCCTTTGTTTTTCAACACGTCTGCCTTACCTCGAAAAGGATAGCCATTTATAGTATCTATCATAGGTATCTCAAACTGTGAATCCTGAATTAAACTAAGTGCTGTCTCGTTTCTAAGTAGTGCGTCACATAATCTTTCTGCATCGTTTTTCTCTTTCATTGTAAAAACCTGATCGTGAAACTTTTTAGCTTCTTTAAACTTATTGGTGTTCTTGCTTTGAACATCTACAAAAACAATATCATTTATCTTTTCTGGTTCTAATATCATTGTATGGAATAAGTGTCCGTCTCTTAATGGCTGCGTTTCTTTTTGACCATATTTATTAATATATAAATAAGTCTTTGCACTATCCAGAAGAAGTTTAATAGAACTACTAGACAAAGCATTTTTTCCTAGATAACCATAGTAGTAATCGTCTGAATACATATTATCTATTACTTCCTGTTTATTTTCTATTTTACCGTTAAGAAGTTTAATTGAATTTGTCATAGGCTTTATTTTTATTTTTAAGTAGTTTTATTATTATCTCTTTGTCAGCTATAATATCACATAACTGTTTAGCGTTGTCTTGTTCTTTTAAGTATGCAGTTCTAAGACAGTCTATTTCTGCTCTATACATTTCTATTAAACTATCTTTTGCTGTCATAGGTTTATAAGTTTTCTAAGTTTGGATATTTCTTTATTTAGCTTTTCTACTTTAGCTTCTGCTTTACGTGCTCTTTCTACTGCTCGTAACTTGTCAGCTCGATACTCCTCTTTAATCTTATTATAAATAAATCTATCTGTTTGAAGTGCGTTAGTATAAAATATAGTTTCTAGAAAAGACTTTATAAATAATCTTAAATCTTTATTAGAACTTTCTTTTTTCCACTTGTTTAAAGTTTCTAAACAAATAGTAGTATGTGAGTTATATTCTATGTCTTTAAGGACTTCGGTTTTATCGTGTTTAATTTCCAATATGTATAATTTTCTCTTTTATAAAAGTAAGAAAAAAATAAATACGAACCTAATTGTTCCAGTTTATCCTAGAGGCTAAGTTTTCTTTTAGAAGGTAAACTTCTTTTGATTCTTTTTTGTTACTCCATAAAGTAGTACTAGGACAGTATCTCTTTTGTACTTTAGGAAGCTTAATATCATTTAACCAAAACAAATAATTACCTTTTTCGTCTGCAACGAAATATAACTTAACTATGTCTTTATCCATAGACATTAAGTAATCTAGTTTAGATTTTTCTAGTAGTTTTTCTGGATAGTATTTATTGCGGAACTTCATTTCTATTACACATCTTATGCGGTTTCCGTCTTTATCAGTCTTAGGAGTATATCCTGAAGCGTCATAGTGTTTGTACTTGTCTTCGTTTCCTGTCCATTTCAAGTCCCATCCGTCTAAATTAAGCAGAAAAATTACTGCTTTCTCATATTCCTGGACTTGTTCTAGTTTCATTTTCTTACTCTATATTTTTTAGACTCATTAAACTTTATGTTTAAATGTTTTATCCATTGTAAAATAGTCTTTGGAGAACAAGTACAAGGACGATAAAAAGTATGATTCTGATATTTAGCGTGGAGCTCACAAATTAATTCAAACTCTTCATTACTTAAATGCTGACCGTCTTTTGATCTAAAGTCTTTCCAAAGAAAATAATCTTTTCTATCCATTTCTATTTATTTTAAAATTATTTAGAGCGTCACGTCTTTCTTCACAGCCGCAGCTTTCATAGCCTAACCAGTCTACTACTACTTTGTTTACTAGCCATTTTATACCTGTCCACTTAAATATAAACTCTAGTTTATCCCCAATTTTTAGATTCATAAAATTTATTTATTTGTTCTTTAATGTTCTTTACTGTATTGTATAACGAGTAATAACTAATATTTGTATCTCTACTAAGTTGACTTATACTTTTATTATGTATAAAAATTTCTTCGAATACTTTTCTTTGATAGTAATTAAACATTTTGTTTTTATCATATCTATCAAAATCAAAAACTTCACTGTCTTTAGTCATTTCTATAAAGTCATCGTTTAGTAACCACTCTTCTATACATTTATGCTTTTCAAATTTATCGTCTTCTATTTCTTGGTATTGTTCTACTATTAGACTAGCTTTTATTTTATCAGAATTATCTAAAGAAATTATTTTTACTTTCGCTTCTTGTCGTTTTAAATCCAGAAATAAATTTCTAAGAGTAACATATACAAAATACCAATTAACTTCATTATCATTATACATTAATGATTTGTTATGCTTTTTTAACCAACTGTTAATAGTGATATATAATTCTTGAACTAAGTCTTTTGCAGTGTCAGGATTACATCCCCAACTTTTTAAGTAGTTAAGCCAAGTCTGCTCTTTTTTGACTAATTCTTTTATTTCACTTTCCACAACAGAAAGATAAGAAAAATTTTAAAAAGGTTGAATTATTTTTTTTAGAACACTAACTCCGTTTATACTAAAACCTACATTATTAACTAAAGCTCTAAGTTTTATAGGGTCATCAATACTTGTCGGTCTACCTCCAGTTTCAGTTTCTTTAACTTTTCTAACGTGAATCATAGAAATCATAAATTCTGTGGGGTGTTGTATATACCTGTGAACTACTAGAAAATCGTCTGCTCTGTTTACAAACTTTCCTCCTCCTTCTACGTCTGCAGCATTAGGCGGTATAGGATGACCTGCGTATTCGTGCTCTAGTCTGTGCATAATTCTTAATGCAGAAGTGTTAGCGTGAGTGTTAACCCAAACAGCTATATTGTTTTTCTTAGCAAATATTCTTAGCTCAGTTGTAGCCTGATAGTCGTACTCGTGACCACCTACAGAACCAATTAATTTAGGGTCTTTTATTAAAGAGTTGTAAGGGTCAATAAGTAAACCTTGGTAATTCCAGGCATCTTTTATAACCTTACATAAATCTAGAAGTTCTCTATATGTATAAGTTTTATTTGAATCTATAATCTTAAAATGATTATAAATAAATTTACTGTGTTTTTCAAATTGTTTTTGTGGCACATCTTGTATAGGTCTTTCTTCAAGAAACTCTATAAGTTTTCTAATTATAGAATAAGCTTCATTCTCACTAGAAAATACTAGCCATTTGATTTGATGCTTAATTGAATAAGCTAACATTAAATAAAGAACTATTGTAGTTTTTCCTGTATTAGAATGTCCTAGTACTATATTAAAACTAGAAGGTTTAAATCTAAAGTATTCGTCTATTTCTGGAATACCTAATATTAATCCTTCTTTAACTTTTCCTGATCGTATGTCTTGTAAATGTGCAGTAACTTTCTCATAGTTTATTAGCATTGTTTAAATGTAGGAATTTTAAGTTGAAAAAAAAAGGGAGCTATTAACTCCCCTTTATTAAAATGGTAGGTCTTCTTTAGCTTCCGCTCTTGGCAAGTGTGCTTTCTGAGCATCATCAGATTTTTGTAAAGGAATGCTTCTCTTGGCATAAAACTTGCTAGGGTCAGCTTTCTTAGACATTATGTCTAGAACAATTTTATCGTTCCCTTCAGACTTAGCTTTGTTTAACATTTTAATACATTCATCTACATCCATTAAAAAATGCAGTTTAATAAATTCATACTTAGATTTGTAAGGAGCTACGCAGTTCCAGTACTCAGTTTCGAAATTAGACATTTGTTATTTGTTTTAGTTTGTTATAAAATAATTCAGTAGTTTCTAGTACCGTACTACTCTTGACGTTTGGTGTGTTAGAATACAATAAAGCTGCTGACCTTAAGCAAGACTGAAACTCTATTGATGTTTGCTGAGAAACTGGTTTTTGAAAACTTTTCGTTTCTGTTTTTTGATTTCTAATTAGTCTAGCTGTGTTATACTTTGGACTACTTATTTCAAACTCAATTTCGTCTCCAACTTTTTTAGAAAATTGTGTTCGAACCTCCCCTTTGTATTCTTTTAATTGATAAAATTTAAAACTTTGTCCGTTTGCTAGTGTTACATTGTAACATTGATTTTTGTCAAAATCTGGTTCTCGATTAATAAATGTAATTTTTCCTGTCATTATTTTGTGTGTTTAATTAATAAGCAGACTTTCTGCTCTTTCTTTTTGAATTGTAAGTAATTCGTTTTCTTTTTCTAGCCAGTGTATTTTTTTGTCTAGAAACTCTATTCTGTCATAGAGATTTTGGATTTCTATATTCATATTTTTTCTGTGTTATAAATACAAATATAATAAAAATATAATAAACAAAAAAAGGGAGCAGAAGCCAGGCGGCTAAATACTCCCTTAACACAGAGAAAATTAGACTGCTAATATAGGCTAATTAATCTATATTAAACTCATTGTTCAAAACTTTATAGTATTCTATTTTTTCTAGGAGTTCTGGTGTAGAAAACTTTACTGTCTCTCTACTTAAATGTAAAATTTCTTGAGCTATGTCGTATCCGTATTCTTTATTTAGATTTAAAGCAAACTCATAATTTCTACCTTGAGAGTGTACATTACAGCCGTAACATTGGGGTCTAGCGTTTGTATCTAGCCATCTTGTAGCATAAAATCTTCTAGACATAAAATGTCCACACTGCATAGAATCTTTATAATGCCTAACCCTGTCGCAAGTATAGCATTTTACATAACCGTTATGATCTGCGTTCTTTAAACGAATGTATCTACTAAATTCTGCGTCTAGTTTTTTTACTACTTTGCTTCTGGATAATTTTTTTTTCAAAATTAACTTGCATTATATTATATTAATATTATATTAATTAAACTTATATTATAAGACTTATATTAATATTAGACTTATACTAATATAATATTTATTTTTGAGAAATATTTTTAAATTTCTCTGCTCCTCTAGAACCAAAATAGGCTACATAAACTGTTATTAAAAGAGACTTGAGCAAATCTATCCAACCAGAATCTACACCAAAATTTATATCGAATCCGTCTAACAGTATAAACACTATTAAGGAAATAGTTAAGAATATTAACGACAAAGGTCTTACGTTTTTAGCTAAACTAGAATCTGATTTGTTGTCAGACTCCCACCTTTTAGTAATCTCTACTAACTCGTTATTATCCATTTCAAGTAGCTTTAAAGCAGTTTCTTTGTCTTGCTGAGGCATTGACTCGTCTTTATTAATTAAGTTCTTTACAAGCCCTAATAATCCTTTGTCTGGTATACTGTCAGTTAGTGATGTAAATACTCCTCCTTTTCCAATAAGAAACTTACCTACTTTAGTATCTTTGAACTTTTTTTTCATAGCTCATTAATTTTATTTATAGTTTCCTGCAGCTCTTCTTTAGAGACTTTAATTTTTAAACTTATATCTCCTATATACTGCATACGAGTCCTACCGTTTTTGTCTTGTATAACTAAAACAGGAAGAGCAGTAATACTTTTCTGTATGTCTTTAGGTTGGTTTTTTAAGTAACCAAATTTTATAATACAGTTTTTTAGTCCCCTAGTGTCGTAATTGTTAATCTGATTCCATTGAGCATTAATCTGAAAAACAGTTACTTCTTGAGCGTTAACATAAACCGCAGCTAATACAAATATCGCACATAATAGTTTTTTCATTTATTAATTATTTCAAACAACTTATCGTCTATCTTCTTTAACGACTCAGAGTTTTCTTCTACTTTTTCTCCAGTATTCATTATAGTCTCTCTAATTAAACGGTCTTTTAGATCGTACTCAGTTCTACTAATTTCTGGGACAGGAAGTTCTTTAGCCTCTTGGATGTCAGCTTGTAAAGCAAACCACATTCCTATTAAAGTAGATAAGGCTACTCCAATTCCTATAAGTGTTTTAATACTTATTTCAAATTTACTTTCTTCGCTTAGTTCACTCATTATTTAAATTCTTTATACTCTTCCTTCGCATCAAAACTTGGACAAGGTTTTTTACTAGTAAAGTCTTTATGACCGTATACTATTGAACCTGGATATTTTTTCTGTAGGTCTTTTATTAATTTTATTAAAGATTCTTTTTGAGATTCAGTCCTAGTATCTAACCAGTTTTCCATATTTCTATCCATACCGCCAATATAACAAACACCTATAGAGCTTCTGTTTTTTCCTTTAACGTGAGCTCCTATTTTATTTTCAGGTCTACCAGGCTCTACTTCTCCGTCTAGTTTAATAACGTAATGATAACCAACGTCAGACCACCCATTACCGTTAACGTGCCAGTCTCTTATATCCTTAACATCAAAGTCCTTAAACTCTGGAGTTGCAGAACAGTGTATTATTATTTTATCTATTTTTCTCATTTGAAATCCATCTACTTATAGTATAGCCTATAGTACAGATAAGTAATATAATTTTTAAGCCTAACTCTACTTCTGTCATTGATACTCCTAGTGCTATTGTATTATAAAAATATATTTTCAAATCTGTAAAATTCATAATTATTTATTTTCTTCTTCTATAACTTCGTAAGAACCGTCTTTAAGATCAATATTAATTTTTCCGTAAGACTCTTCTAGTTCTTGTTTAGTTTTGTTTTGCTCTTCTTGAACTCCTAAATGTGCGTGAGACAACGAGTGAATTTCTATCTGCAGCATACCAATTCTGTTTTGGATTTCTACTTTAGCGTTCTCTTGTTTGTGTAATACTTCTAACTCTTCTTTTTTAATTTTAGACATTTTATTTATTTTAAAGTGAATAGTAAATATATTATTTTTTCTTCTTTTTAACTACTTTTTTACTAGACCATAACTCTTCAGTAAATTCAGTAAGATCATATAACTCAGCTTTTTCTTTGTCTCCCTGGATTATTAAGTCTTGACCTTTAGAATAGCTTACAGTTATTTTACCATCCATAGTATGGTTTGAATACCAAACCTTTACTTTGTTGTCTTGTAATACTTCTACTTTTTCTACTTTTTTCATATTATTTACATTTACATTCTTTCTTTAACAAATCTACTTCTGCTTTTAGTTCTTGTATTGCTTTTAACATTATTGGAACTAATACTGAATACTTAACTGATTTTGTTTTTTCCTCGCTTTCTGGGTCTTTTGTGTCCTCTACTAAACTTGGAAATACATTTTCAATTTCTTGTGCTATAACTCCTATTTGTTTATCCTGTTGACCAATAAAATTATAATTACGAATCTTAACTTTCATTAAGTCGTCTAATTTTGGAGTAGCATCTACTATGTTTTCTTTTAATCTTTCATCAGAAATTGCACCATAAGAATTATTAACATTTTGCACATTTCCATTTGAATAAATAAATAAACGATTTGTTCCACTATTTGGGTCTCCTTGTCTACAAATCATAAAATAACCATTAGTACCTGTAGTAGCTTGGTTTAATTGAAGTACACTATTATTTTCAGTACTAGTATTTGTATTTCTTACAATTAAAGCATATCCCTGTGAAGAATTTTTTGCAATATGATGAGCACTATATCCATAACTATTAGTTACATCACCTATATAAACTGTCCCTCCGTTAAGAATACGCATTCTCTCTGTATTATCTCCAGTATTAAAAGTCATAGCTGTGCTTCCACCTGAGCTTGATTCTGCTACATAATTTATAGAGCCTCTAATACCTGCACCTATTGCACCTGAGCCATCTTCAGAGAAAAAATTAATACCACCAATTCTTTCGCCATTCCAACTTGAATCGTTTTTAGTACATTTTAACGTAATTATAGAAGTGTCTGCACCACCCTTTAAACTTAAAAGAGTTCCAGGAGCGTTTTCGCCTATTCCTACATTTCCTGCTTCGTTAATCCACATAGCATCTTTTGCTACATTGTTTTGTAAAACTCCAAATTTTAAACCTGTGCTTCTTGCTGCCGCTGAACTAAAATCTGCTGTTCTATAACCCATAATATTTGAGCCAACATCAGCACCACTTGCACTACCTGCTGCTAATACTAATTTTGCATAAGGAGCGGTAGAGCTTGTTTGACCAGATGCTTTTACTAATAATACTGGACTTGCATCGTCTTTTTCAATATGTAAATCTGTTAGAGGGTCATCAGTTCCTATTCCTACGTCTCCTGTCGTTTTAGCAGTTATTATATTTGATGTTTGAAAATCAGTACCCACATAATTAAGCGACCAAAGATAAGGTGCAGCAGCAGTTTTGATTTGCCAATTTCTGGCATCTAATCCCATTCTTAAACTTGACTGACCATTTTGACCGTTTATATACATTTCTGTATTTCCAGATGATTTTAACAAATGAAGTGTATAATCAGGGTCATCACTACCTATTCCTACGTTTGCATTGTTTCCTTTTATAGTTATTGCATCCGTATAATAAGCATCATTTTCTGCTGAACTTGCAGTTGTTTTAACTTGGAATTTTAAATCTGCGTGTGTTGTTGATGCTCCCTCTACAAGTCTTAATTTAGCTGCTAAAACATTTCCTGTGCTTGATGTTCTTGTAAAGGTTTGAACTACATCCTCTGCTGTTGTATCTCCTGTTCCACCAAATATGTTAAAATTACCTATTGGCAAATTAGTTTGTATTCCTACTTTTCCATTTCCTTTTACAATAAAATCTGAATTTCCATTATCATCTCTAACTTCAAAAGTTTTTCCACTTGCACTATTTCCACCACCTTTAACTAATAAACCATAAGATGTAGCAGTTGAGCCACTATTATTTTCTATTGTTACTAACGGAGCACCTGACGCTGCTGCACCAAGAAATGTTGCACCAACTCCTGTAATAGAACCACCTAAATATAAATCTTTAAATCTATAAGTTGGAAAACCTAAATCTGCATCATTATCAATAATAGTACCTGCATTATCAGTAGGTAAAATACCATTAGCGTGCATTCTTAAACCATTATGACCAGAACTTGTGCTATAAATATTTATATCTCCTGCTGTGTTTCCTATGTTTCCAACAGTCCCAACTGAAAACGCACTTGTTGAATTTGATTTTACATTTCCTGCAAAAGTTGCGTTTCCAGTTGTTTTGGCTATTGTTAAGTAATTAGCAACTCCATTTTCTCGTATAGTAAAATCTCCTGCTGATGGGTAACCTGAATAAATACCAAAACCATTTGCAGCATCTCCAGTTTGTCCACCCTGTAAAGTAAGAACAGAATAATTATCTCCACTTATTATATCAGTTACTGCAACACCTGTAGTTTTATTAACAGTTACATTACCTGCAAAAGTTGAGTTTTGTGATGAATCAATAGTTAAAGCTCTTGTATTTCCAGTTTTTATTGAAAACGAATGTGATGTTGATGTTCCTAAAGACATATCAGTAGTAGCATCATCGTAACTCCAATCTCCTGCTACTGCACCACCATTTCTTTGTGCTTTATAAATTATTGCACTTTGACCTGCTGAATATATACCATTAGCAGTTACATCTCCTGCAAAAGTTGCGTTCCCTGAACTGTCAATTGTTACTTTAGCTGAACCACCTGCAAATATTCTTACCCCTTGACCTGCTGATGTTCCTGCAATACCAGACGAAAAATCAGATGCACCATTAAAGAAAATACCTTTATTTTGAGCAGTAAAAATATCATTTGCTGTTGATACTATTCCACTTGCTGCAGCTACTGTAAATTTATCTGTATTTACTGCAAAGTCTCCTGTAACCGAAGCTCCTAGTGTAGTATCTAAAGAACCTGTAACTGTCAGAGCCGTTCCACTTTCTGAAACTATAGAGTCTCCTAGTGTGTTTGCAGTTGTCCAAACAGGAAGGTTTCCTATACTACCTTGTCCGTCTACTTGACTATGATCTAGTTTTGACCATCTGTTGTCAGCATCTGCTATAACCCAGTCTCCAATAGACCAGTCTGTAATTCCGTTTAAGTTTGTTGTTCCTGCGTAGTTTACTACATAGTATTGTCCTTGTTGAATAAAAGGACTTGCATCAATAGTATAAGCTTCACTGCTTAACATTATATCTGCGTCTAGTGATAACTGCGTATTACTGTCTATAACCGTTACTAGAGCACTTTGACCGTCTACTTGGTTTATTACTTTGTCTCCTATTGAAACTGTAACATTAAAGTTTTGACTAGTGTCTATT
>Ga0228619_1000193_pt1 | contig 28131 bp, 27 predicted proteins | sample 22DmetaG_FD_190065 | JGI IMG/M metagenome (GOLD analysis project Ga0228619, IMG submission 190065) | Seawater microbial communities from Monterey Bay, California, United States - 22D | ecosystem: Environmental > Aquatic > Marine > Coastal | place: USA: California | collected 2016-10-12 | reverse complement strand
CTTTGTGATGGGTCTTGTAACTTTTGGGTTGGGGCTTTTAAATGTTCCAGGTATTGTAATGTCTATTGTCATAGGAACACTTCTGATTGGGGTGATTGCAATGCCCCGAATTTGGAAAATGGTGAGATCGAATTGATGCAAAAATTTGCTTTCAAAATGCACCTTAAGCCGGGGTGTGAGAAAGAATATAAGAAGCGACATGATGAAATTTGGCCTGAACTTGTGGAGTTACTAAAAGAGGCGGGAATTTCTGATTATTCAATCTACCTTGACCGTGAGACTAATATTTTGTTTGGTGTGCTGATACGGGTAGACAATCATAATATGGAAGACCTGCCTAATAAAAACATCATGAAGAAATGGTGGATATATATGGCTGATATAATGCTAACTTACCCAAATAATGAACCTGTGGTTACTGAACTCACTCCTGTCTTTAACATGCCATGACTATTAAGAATGTTGCAGTAATTGATATTGGTAAGACTAATGTAAAACTTACTTTGGTTAGGCTTAATGATCTGAATGAAATCGATATTCTAACTCAACCTAATGATGTTTTGCCTGGTCCCCCTTGGCCCCATTATAATGTAGAATCTCATTGGGTTTTTTTATTAAATGGGTTGCATAATTTTCAGAAGTTGCATGGTATTGATGCAATATCTGTGACTACTCACGGCGCTTGTATTGCACTATTGGACAATATGGGAAATCTTGTAGCGCCTATTCTTGATTATGAACACACAGGTCCAGATGAATTTGAGGTTGAATACAATAAGATTCGACCATCATTCTCTGAAACGGGATCTCCGCGCTTGCCAATGGGCCTAAATGTTGGCGCGCAACTATATTGGATGTTTAGTAAGAATAGAGAATTAAAAGCTAAGACGGCTAGTATAGTTACTTACCCGCAATACTGGGGCCATCGTTTGACTGGAGTTGCAGCAACAGACTTAACTTCGTTAGGTTGCCATACTGATTTGTGGGATCCTTATTCAAGAAAAACCTCGTCTCTTGCTGAAAAATTGGGTGTAAGTGCAAAGATTGCTAATACAATTAGTTCACATGACATTCTTGGTGTGATCCTGCCTGAGATTGCATATCAGACTGGAATAGATCCAGATACACCGGTTTATTGTGGTATTCATGACTCTAATGCATCCTTACTTCCTCATGTTATAAATCAACCAGGTTCTTTTAGTGTAGTATCGAGTGGTACCTGGGTAATTGTTATGTCGATCGGAGGTAAGCAACCTGATTTGGATCCGTCAAAGGACCTGCTCATTAATGTAAATGCATTTGGAGACCCTGTTCCTACCGCTCGGTTTATGGGGGGGCGCGAATATGAATTATTAATAGGCGAAAAAACAATTGAACCAACTGATAAAGAAATTGAAATAGTTTTGCTCGAGCAATCAATGCTATTGCCAGCTGTAGTTAAAGAAACTGGACCTTTTGGAGGTCGAAAGTCAAATTGGCTTGGAGATGAGCCATCTATTGGATCTAATAAACGTTCAGTAGCTACTGGTTTTTACCTTGCTCTTGTTACAGCACACTGTCTTGAATTAATTGGTCACATGGGACCAGTTATCATTGAAGGACCTTTTGCAAAGAACCGCTGTTATTGTATGATGCTGGCTTCGGTAACAGGATGTGAAGTGCGTGCAATGAATGGTGAAACTGGTACAAGTCAGGGAGCGGCTATGTTATGTGCTAAAGATTTGTCATTTTTTGTTGAAGGTTCATCTGTAATTTTTACTCCAGGTAGTTCATTAGATAAACTCTTTAAAAGTTATTCCAAAGTTTGGAAAGAATCTTTGACCGCGACGTGAAGTTACTGACCTGGATAATCTGATGCTTGATCTACTTAGTCAGTGGACACCTGCATCACCACTCTTTCTATAATTTTTAATGTTGTTATAAATATACGTAAAATTGATAGGTGTTTTAAAGATGCATAAGCTGATTACAGACGAACATGTGCAAAGCTTCCAGAGAGATGGAGTTGTTCTCATAAAAGGACTTTTTGCCGATTATGTTGATATAATTCGATCAGGAATAGAACATAATATGTCAAATCCTGGCCCTTATGCTGCTGAAAATCTAAAAGAGGGTGAAGACGGACGTTTCTTTGATGATTATTGCAATTGGACACGTATTGATGAATTTAAAGAAGTAATCTGGAATTCTCCTGCTGCTGAAGTTGCTGCTAATTTGATGAAATCAAGAAAAGTACAAGTATTTCATGATCACGTTTTAGTAAAAGAGCCTGGCACTGCAAAAAAAACTCCATGGCATCAAGATGGTCCATATTACTTCATTGATGGTATCCAAAATGTTAGCCTTTGGTCTCCAATGGACACGGTTACAAAAGCAAGTCTAAGATGTGTAGCTGGAAGCCATCTATGGGATAAACCTGTATTACCCACAAGGTGGCTTTCTGAAACAAATTTTTACCCTGATGATAACAAATACATGCAAGTCCCTGATCCTGATTTGGAAGGCATGGACATTAAAGAATGGGATATGGAGCCAGGAGATGCAGTGGCATTTAATTATGGGATTTTGCATGGTGCGCGTGGCAATACAACAAATAAACGGCGACGCGCATTTTCTCTTCGGTTGCTTGGTGATGATGCTAGATATATCGACCGGCCAGGACCGACATCACCACCATTTCCAAATCATGAAATGAAAGCAGGCGATAAAATTAGAAATGATTGGTTTCCTATTATATATGATAAAAATTAATGGTAAGTAATCAAAATACACATTAATTTTATAATATAAATAACTGATAATTAATCATTTTTACGTTCAGACTTTTCAATTAAACCAGACTTTCCTTCACGTCGTTCAAGTTCATTCAATACAGATTTGAAATCAACATCACATGATGAAAGCATGACAAGCATGTGAAAAAGAACATCAGCAGCTTCTTCTGTTAAATTTTTCTTATCACATTTAACTGCAGCTATAATAGCTTCGACTGCTTCTTCACCAAATTTTTCAGCACATTTTTCAGAACCACTTTTTATCAATTCAGACACATATGATTTTTCATCATCACTGTTTTTGCGATTTTCTATTGTTTGCGCTAATCGTATTAATATTTCTGACATTTTAAATTCTCATTGCTACGCCTGCATTTTGCATGTGCGCTTTTGCTTGTTTAATTGTATAATCACCAAAGTGAAAAATAGAAGCAGCCAACACCGCAGATGCTCCACCTTTTTTAACACCATCCACAAGATGATCCAAATTTCCAACTCCTCCAGATGCTATAACTGGTATGTTTACTGCACTACTTATAGCATGTGTTAGCGCTAAGTTATAACCATCTCTCGTACCATCACGATCCATTGATGTTAATAAAATCTCGCCAGCGCCTTTACTTTCAACAAGTTTTGCGAATTCTACAGCATCAATGCCTGTATTTTTACGCCCACCGTGAGTAAATATTTCCCATTTTCCGGGCCTTACAGTTTTTGCATCTATTGCTACAACAATACATTGTGATCCAAATTTGTTTGCGCTTTCTGATACAACATCTGGATTTGCAACAGCGGCTGAATTAAAGCTAACTTTATCAGCTCCAGCAAGTAAGAGTTTTCTTACATCTTCTGGAACCCTTACTCCGCCACCTATTGTAAGTGGCATAAAGCATTGTTCTGCAGTACGTTTTGCAACGTCAAACATTGTACCACGGTTTTCAATAGTTGCTGCAATATCTAAAAAGCATAATTCATCGGCTCCTGCGCTGTCATAGGCCTTTGCGCTTTCAACTGGGTCACCAGCATCTATTAGGTCAACAAAATTTACACCTTTTACAACGCGTCCGTCTTTAACATCTAGGCATGGTATTATTCGAGTTTTTAACATGATATCTTATAAACTTTCTTAATACTAAAGGCTTAGAAATAATTTAAATCAAAAATTATATTTAATATAGTCAGGATTTTAAAAATGCAGCTGCTTCTGGAACATTAATGATGCCATCATAGAGTGCTCGCCCCGAAATAGCGCCATCTAACTTAGCACCACATGATTTTAATGCTTTTAGATCATTCATTGAAGATACGCCTCCTGATGCAATTATTGGAATATGAACAGCGTTTGCTAATGCTGCAGTTGCTTCTATGTTGGGACCTTGCATGGCGCCATCACGATTTATATCTGTATAAATTATTGCTGATATTCCAACATCTTCAAACTTTTTTGCTAGCTCAGTAATATTTACATCCGTTTCTTCTGCCCAGCCTCGCGTTGCTATCATCCCATTTCGAGCATCCAAACCAACTGCAACTTTTCCAGGAAACTCAGATGCTGCTTCTTTTACCAAACTTGGATCTTCTACGGCGACTGTCCCGAGTATCACACGTGATAATCCTTTGCTTAGCCAGCTTTCTATAGTTTGCAGGCTTCTTATTCCCCCACCTAATTGTACCGGAACATCCACCGATTTTAAGATTTCTTCAACAGGAGCTGAATTTACTGGGCTACCTGCAAAGGCTCCATTTAAATCTACTAGATGCAACCACTCACACCCATCATTTGCAAATTTAATTGCTTGATCGGAGGGGCTGTCATTAAATACTGTTTCTTGTTCCATTCTTCCTTTATAGAGTCGAACGCATTTTCCATCTTTTAAATCAATTGCGGGGTAAAGAATCATAATCAATTTCCATATAAGAATTATATTTAGGCCATACTCTTATAGAGCAAAAAATGCAAAGCCATGCGAAAAGTAAAAAATTATATTTAAGGGTTCCACTGCAAAAAGTTTTTAATTACCTGCAAGCCTACTGATTGGCTTTTTTCTGGATGGAATTGAGTTCCTATTATATTTTCATGGGCGATAGCAGCAGTTATTTTGCCACCATAATCTACAGATGCTAATAAATTATTATTGTTTTCAACCTCAAAATGATATGAATGAACAAAGTATACATGATCATTTTCATTTATATTATCAAATACTGGGTGGCTATTTATGATATTTAAATTGTTCCAGCCCATGTGAGGTATTTTTAGATTTTTGTCATTAGGTTCCATTATCTTAACGTCACCTTGTATCCAATTAAAACCTTCATGATATCCATGTTCATGTCCACAAGTAGCCATCATCTGCATGCCTACACAGATGCCCATAAATGGTTTACCCGTTTTTATGTGAGCCTCTATTGCTTCATACAAGCCCATAATTGAATTTAATTCGTGTTTGCAATCAGCAAATGCACCTACGCCTGGTAACACAACCCTATCAGCATTAACGACATCCTCAGGTTTGTTGGAAACTTTGACTTGTCCCAACTTAAGTTCTTCAGACATAAGCTGGAAACTTTTCTCGGCTGATCTTAAGTTTCCAGAATTATAATCAATTATAACTGTTGTCATTCAGAAAGTGTGCCCTTTGTAGAAGGTATCTCAGTTGCTTTTCTTGGATCTGTTTCGACAGCAGTTCTTAATGCTTGCGCAACTGATTTAAATATTGCTTCAACAATATGATGGCTATTAAAGCCATCAAGCGAATTAATATTAAGTGTTAACCCAGCCTGTGTTGAGAATGCAGTAAAAAACTCTCTAACAAGTTCTGTATCAAAAGTTCCTATTTTAGAATTTGGAATTTCAACATTCCAGACCAAAAAAGGTCGTCCAGACATATCTAAAGCGCATCTAACTAATGCATCATCCATTGCTAACAAGCTTGACCCATAACGGTTAATGCCACGTTTTTCACCAGATGCTTTACTAAGTGCTTTACCTAAAGCAATTCCTACGTCTTCAACTGTGTGGTGGTCATCAATGTGCAAATCACCATTTGCATGTACTTTAATATCAATCAAAGAGTGACGTGATAATTGGTCTAACATGTGGTCAAAAAAACCAATGCCAGTTTTATTATCATATTGGCCTGTTCCATCAAGATTGATTTCAACCAAAATCTTTGTTTCAGCCGTATTGCGGCTAATATTTGCTGTACGCATCACACTTTTCCTCTTGTGTTGATATGTTGCTTATATAAGGGGTTTTCGATTGAGAAAACCCTTGAATTTAATAAGATTTAAATTGTGTGATATTTAAACTAATCGAACCTATCAGATGAATATGGTTTCATGTTAATATTACTTTGTCTTTCAAAAATAATATCGCGTACCATTTTTCCAACTTTTGGGCCCATAGTCAGACCTAAATGTTGTCCTCCAAATGCAAATACAACAGAAGTATTTTTACTACTTCTCCCAATCATAGGAAGACTATCAGGTAGTGTGGGTCTCGTACCTTGCCAAATTGTTTCACTTTCGTATTCAAGCTTTGGATAAAATCTAAATAAAAATTTGCGTAAATTTTTTATTGCTTTTGGGTTTGGGGGCATTTCAAGTGGTGCAAATTCTGATTGTCCAGCGCATCGTAAAAAACCATCCATTGGAGTTAATCCAAATTTTTTGTCGGTTATTAAGTAAGTATTTGGTGGCATGTGAGAAGCATTTTTTAATGATAAATGATAACCTCTTTCAGCTTGAAGTGGAATGTTATGGCCTAATTGTGTTGCTAAATTCTTTGACCAGGCACCAGTTGCTAAAACAATAGTTTCTGCCTTAAGTATATTGCCATCCTTTAATTCAACATTATTTCCATTAATTTTTGAAACCTCACCAATTAAAATTTTCCCACCATTTTTTTGAAAATGTTTGGCTAAGCTTGAGACGTACCCCGCAGGATTAGTTATCCAACCATGGTTTTTATAGGCTAAGCCAAATTGATAAAGTTTTGATATATGTGGGTCTCGATCTAATAATTTATCACGTGATAATTCTTCCCAAGCAATACCCAAATCTCTTCTTGCTTGGTTTGCAAATTTATCAGAACTAAATTGCTTTCGGTTTCTATAAAGTAAAGTCATATCACCTTTTTCAATAAACCGAGCTGCGTCTGTATTTTTTGATAGTTGAATATGATTTTCAACAGTATCATAGAGTAATTCGTTCAAGGCTAATATTATTGGCAGTGCTTTAGGCTTTGTTCCATTCATTATGAGTTTAACAGCCCAAGGAGAAAATTTAGCTAAATATGACCACTTTAAGTAGATAGGGCTGCTTGGAGATAACAAAATTTCTGGTATCATTTTTAACATTGATGGGTTTGCGATTGGCATAATACCTTCACGAGCCAATATACCCGCATTACCAAAAGATGTTTGTGTGGGATCTCCCGCTTCAACACGATCAATTAATGTTACTTTAGCCCCGGATCTTCTGAGTTCCTCTGCACAACTCACACCTGTAATACCTGAGCCAATAACTATAACTGATTGTTCCATATTCTTTATCATTAGTATAAAACCTACTTAGCAAAGCATTATTAACTTACAAGATTGATGTTCTTTACGTTAATAAATTAATAATAATATTGTAAATCAAATTAGGAGTTTATTTTGGTCGATACTGCAAACAAATTTTCTCTTTGGGCAATAGAAATTTTTGTAGCATCAGTTGAGGAAGGTTCTATCTCCGCTGCTGCAAAAAGATTAAACTCAAGTAATTCCACAATTTCTCAACAATTAACAAACCTCGAAGCTGCACTAGGAAGTGAATTACTGGACAGATCAACTCGGCCAATGAAGTTAAAACCAACTGGGCAATTATTTTTGCATAGAGCAAGAGCCATATTGTCCGAAGTCATGCAAGCAAAATCCGAATTAGCCCAATTTGATCACAGTCAAATGGTACGCTTAAGGCTTGGGGTCATAGATGATTTTGACGCCGATGTTACCCCAAGTTTGATGAAAAATTTAGCAAAAAGAATGAAAAATTGTCAGTTTCTTTTACAAAGTGGTCAAAGTTATGCCTTGTCTGAGGAGCTCCATGCAAGAACTTTAGACATGGTGATTTGTGCAGATTTAGAACGCGCACCAGATTGGATGGAGGTTCATCCCGTACTTACAGAACCATTTGTAGTTGCTGTTGCTAAAGGTACAATAGATCATACTCAAAATATCCAAAAACAGTTATTTGAAATGCCATTCATTCATTATTCTGCCCGAACTGTAATGGGGCGCCAGATCCAAAGTCATTTAACTCGACAAAGAATAAGACTACCCAATCAATTCGAATTTAATAATTATCATGCCATCCTGTCTATGGTTGCGGATAAAACAGGATGGACTATTACAACTCCATTAGGATTTTTAAGAGCACAACGTTTTCAAGAAAATGTAGAATTAATGCCATTGCCTTTTGAAAAGATGTCTCGAACAATATCCTTGACTGCAAGGAAAGACGCTATGGTGAGAATGCCCCAGGAAGTAGCTAAAATTCTTAGACCAATTATTCAGGAACAAGTGGTAGAACCGTTAACAATTAGAATGCCGTGGATAAAAGAAAGCTTTAAGCTACTTAATCAATAGGAACATTTAATTCATAATTTATTCACGCTCTTTTATAAAATTCTTCAAACTGATCGGCTACTTTGATCGCATCGAGATCATTCATAAGGCCACTTCGAGCATTTTCTAATATTGTGTCGTCTATTAAACCTATGCCCCTAGCATCAATTAATTCACGAATATAAGTATTTGAAAACTCGGGGTGGGGTTGCATGGTGAAAGCCTTTTTCCCATATTGAATGATTGCATTTTTACAGTTGTCATTCCCAAAAACACTAGTTGCACATTCAGGTGCAGATATAACTTGATCTTGATGGTATGCGTTTAGTTTAATTTTTTCCCCATTTTTATTTTCATATACCTGACGACCAACCGTCCAACCATTTTTAAACTTTTCAACAACGCCCCCCAGAGCCTGTGCAATTATTTGATGACCAAAGCAAACACCAATTAAAGGTATATCTGCTTCATATAATTCACATATAAATTTTTCTAGGGGAGGTATCCAATCATGTGCTTCATATGCCCCATGCCTTGAGCCTGTGACCAACCATCCATCACATTCATATATATCTTTGGGAAAAATATTGTTTATTACTTCATAAACTTCGAATTGAAATCCACGATCTTGCAGAAAAGTTTTAAAATTATCAGGATAATCACCATGTTTTTTGATCAAGGCATCTGCTGCAATACCTGTTTGTAATATACCAATTTTCATTTAATTACTTTCTTCCTGTCTAATTGGATTTGCACGATTTTGAAGATTCCAATATGGGTGTATTAACTTTTCTTTTTTAACTAATAAATATTTTTTAAAGACAATAAAATAGTTTTTATAATAATAATTATCATTACTTTTTAAAAACTTTTCTTTGTTTAGTTCGAATACTGAAGGTAAATTATACCATGGGATATAAGGATGGCTATGGTGCACTACATGATAATTATTATTTAAAAATAACAAGGATAATATACCTTTGTCATTTACAATGACCGAACGGGCACTTGTGAGTTCGTGGGCTCTATGCTCAATAAAAGTGCGGATTTTCAGGATACTTAAAGCACCATAAGCTGCAAGAGCATATTCCCAAATTTTTACGCTACCAAAATAATATAGCCAAAATATAACAATCATAAGTGCAGGAACAAAAAGCAACCAACCGTATAAGGCTTGTCTGTTGCCTTTGATTATAAAATTCAAATCTGAATTAATAAAATTTAGCATTCCAACCAAGGGCCCAATGATAATCCGCCCAATCAATGTATTATTAAATTTGAGAATTATTTTTATAAAATTTGGAAACTTATTCCAATTGGTTATTTCATAATAACCTGTTTCTGGGTCGTCAAAAGGATCCGTTAAATGTTCGTTTACGTGGTGTGCCAAGTGTAAATCTCTGAAACGAGAATATGGAACTGCCATTCCTAAAGCAGGAAACGCTAATAAAACGCTCAAAATAGGCCATCTTGGTTCAAGAATATGAATTGTTTCGTGTTGAAGTGAAGAATGCAGAGTTAAAAGTAATGTAAGTAAAATAATAACCAATGATGAAGGTAGATATTGCGCATAAATTGTAGTCAATGCATATATAAAATATGTAAAAAAATAGAGCATAAGAGTTGGCCACTCGAGCCAGCGTTTTTGACGCAATATACTCATAAATTTTGCCTACTCATGCAATATTATTTCTTTCTACACTTTGTCGTGCTAATGCGCTGTCTCTATCATTAACCCCAAGTAAATTAGCAATAAGCCGCATGGAATTATTTTCCTCAGCATCTCTTTTACCGTCTGATAATACTACTGACCATAAATCTTTAACTACAGACTTGCGATCTTCAAAAGGCACAGTATCTTTAATTAGCCGTGTGAACCTCACTGTGTCAGGTGCTTTTGACTCTAACTCTTCTGCTTGCTTTCTTATGTCTTCAGATTGATTGTCTATTAAATTATAACGTGATTGAAGCATCTTATTTATTAACTCTTTTTCATCTTCGTCATAAACTTCATCAGATCGAGCTATACGAACAAGTAGAGCTGCCATTGCGATTCTTGCATCTTCAGTTCTTAAAGTAGATGGCTCAGGTGCTTTAAAGGCATTTAGGATATCTTTGAGCATATAGAATACTTTCGATAAATTTATTAATTAGTAATTTACACTATACCAATCGACTTTGTTCAAGTGCAGCTTTAACAAAATCACGAAATAATGGATGCGGTGCGAATGGTTTAGATTTAAGTTCAGGGTGATATTGAACCCCTATGTACCAAGGATGGTCAACTATCTCTACAATTTCAGGAAGTTTTCCATCTGGAGACATGCCTGAGAATATTAAACCACATTCTTCTAATCTAGTTTTATATTTTATGTCCACTTCATAGCGGTGTCTGTGTCGTTCTGAAATGGCTGTTTCGCCATATATTTTTGAAACTTTAGATTCTTTAAGGAGAGTAGCATTATACGCTCCCAAGCGCATTGTACCTCCTTTATCATCATTAACGGCTCTTTCTATCGTTCTATTGCCTTCAACCCATTCTTTTAAGTGATAGACAACAGGTTCAAAGCGTTTTTCACCTGTTTCATGATCAAACTCTTCTGATCCAGCAGTTTCAATGTTTGCTAAATTGCGTGCAGCTTCAATAACTGCCATCTGCATACCTAAACAAATACCTAGATACGGTATTTTATTTTCGCGAGCATATCTTGCTGCTTTAATTTTACCTTCAGTTCCCCGTTCTCCAAAGCCACCTGGAACTAATACAGCGTGGAAGCCTGATAGTGTATCTGTCACATTGCCAGCTTCTTCAAATATTTCTGCATCAATCCATTCAAGTTTTACTTTTACACGGTTAAACATCCCACCATGAGTTAATGCTTCGGAAATAGATTTATAAGCATCTTCTAATTGTGTGTATTTTCCTACAACTGCTACTTTTACTTCGCCATCAGGTTTATGCATGCGATCAGATACGTCTTCCCAAATTGAGAGATTAGGTTCTGGAGATGTTTCTAATATTCCGAATGCTTCCAAAACTGCTCTATCCATTCCAGCATTGTGGTAAGCCAAAGGAGCATCATAGATTGTTTTCAAATCATATGCCGGTATGACTGCATCAGGCCGAACGTTGCAAAATAATGCTAATTTTGCTTTTTCTTTTTCAGGAATCTCTTTGTCTGATCGACAGACTAATATATCTGGTGTTATACCAATTGAACGCAATTCTTTGACTGAGTGTTGAGTTGGTTTTGTTTTTAATTCACCTGATGCCCCAAGAAATGGCAACAAAGTTAGATGCATAAATATGCATTGTCCCCGAGGCTTATCTTGTGAGAACTGTCTTATTGACTCGAAAAATGGCAAGCCTTCAATATCTCCAACAGTTCCACCAATTTCACATAACATAAAATCAACTTCATCATCACCAATATCTATGAAATCTTTAATTTCATTGGTTACATGAGGAATAACTTGGATTGTCTTTCCCAGATAATCTCCTCTTCGTTCCTTTTCCAGAACTGTTGTATAGACACGTCCTGATGAAATTGAGTCAGTTTGGCGGGCTGCAACGCCAGTAAAGCGCTCGTAATGGCCTAAATCAAGATCGGTTTCTGCGCCATCATCCGTTACAAAGACCTCACCATGCTCAAATGGAGACATTGTGCCTGGATCAACATTTAAGTATGGATCCAGTTTTCTTAGGCGAACTGAATATCCCCTAGCTTGTAATAATGCTCCAAGAGCGGCTGATGCTAAACCTTTTCCTAATGAGGAAACTACACCACCTGTTATAAATATATACCGTGCCATGGTGTTAAATCTCCCGTGATTATTATTATTTAATAATGAATTACAGGCTAAAAAACACTGTACTCACGGGATTTGATAAATACGAGATTTCTGTGATTCTGGCAAGGATAAACATGATAATTTTAATTATATTATCGTAATTTAGTTAATAATAAACAAAGATAAATATTAAACGCTCAAATTGAAATTTATCTAAGCGTTTAATATAATTATGTTTTTAGTCTGCTTTTGGTGGTAAAGCCGGTTCGTCAGATGCAGATGGTGGTAATAAATTACCTTCCAGTGACTTTGGTAATTCTAAAGTCTCTGTCTCCGGTGCAGTAAATCCATCCGTTACTGAACTTCCAACTGAGTTTTGGGCTGCTATAATTGTCAAAGTAATCGAAGTAATTAAAAAGGCCACAGCAACTATCCATGTTACTTTTGCAAGCGGGGCAGCTTTAGGGCGACCACCACCACTATTATTTCCACCACCACCAATGCCTAGTCCACCACCCTCAGAGCGTTGAAGTAAAACTATACCTATCAATGAAACTGAAAGTATTAAATGAATAACAAGTACAACGTTTTGCATAATTAAAGCCTATATGTTCAAAATAACTTGTCGCTTTTTAGGGTAAAGGATAGGGGCTGTCGATGGGTTATTTTATTGATGTGCACACAGATACTCATCAAGATTATGATTGTAGCGACAAATTGGGTATTTCATGCTGGGATTTGGCTCTGTATAGAGAGAATAAGATTCTAATAAAAGAAAGAGAACCTTATGGCTAATGTCGTTGTCGTTGGTGCCCAGTGGGGTGACGAAGGTAAAGGTAAAATTGTAGACTGGCTATCTGAACGAGCAGATATTATTGCACGCTTCCAAGGGGGCCATAATGCAGGCCATACTTTAGTTATAGATTCTAAAGTGTATAAACTGCATGCATTACCGTCTGGGGTTGTTCGTGGAGGCAAATTATCTGTTATAGGTAATGGTGTAGTTCTAGATCCATGGCACTTATTAGATGAGATCAAAACAATTGAGGCACAAGGAATTTCAATCAATCCTGAAAACCTTATGATTGCTGAGAATACACCTTTAATATTACCTCTTCATGGTGAACTAGACAGATTGCGTGAAGAAGCGGCAAGTAAGGGGACTAAAATTGGCACTACTGGACGTGGGATTGGACCTGCATATGAAGATAAAGTTGGTAGGCGCGCGATCAGAGTTGCTGACTTAGCTGATATAGCAACGCTCGAAGCACGTATTGACCGTGCGTTACAGCATCATAACCCACTCAGAAAAGGCTTAGGATATGATGAAATAGATCGCAATAAACTATTATCAGATCTTAAAGAAATTGCTCCAAAAATTCTTCCTTACGCAGCGCCTGTATGGAAAGTTTTAAATGAAAAAAGAAAATCAGGAAAAAGAATTTTATTTGAGGGCGCCCAAGGTGCACTATTAGATATCGATTTTGGTACATATCCTTTTGTAACCTCATCAAATGTAATTTCAGGCCAAGCCGCAACGGGTGTTGGTCTTGGCCCAACTGCCATAGATTATGTTCTTGGTATTGTTAAAGCTTATACGACACGTGTTGGAGAAGGTCCGTTTCCATCAGAATTAGAAGATGACGATGGACAAAGATTAGGCGAGAGGGGGCATGAGTTTGGTACCACAACTGGAAGAAAACGCCGATGTGGTTGGTTTGATGCTGCTTTGCTAAGACAAACTTGCGCCACATCTGGCATTACTGGAATTTGCCTTACAAAATTAGATGTCCTTGATGGGTTTGAAACATTAAAGATATGCGTTGCATATGAACTTGATGGAGTAAGACTAGATTATTTACCTACAGCAGCTGAAGAGCAATCAAGATGTGTTCCTATTTATGAAAATATGCCTGGATGGTCAGAAAGCACGGAGGGGGCTCGGTCATGGAATGACTTGCCTGCTGCAGCAATAAAGTATGTTCGCAGGGTCGAGGAATTAATTGATTGCCCAGTCGCCTTAGTTTCAACAAGCCCAGAACGTGAAGATACGATTCTGGTCACAGACCCGTTTGCAGACTAATGGCATTATCATACAAAGCAAAAAGACGTTGGTCTTTAATTATCCTATTAATAGGGCTGCCAGTTTATATTATACTATGTGTAGTGCTGACCAATTTGCTCCCACGTCCTAACATAATTTTAGAATTTATAATTTATGTTGCCCTAGGAATTATATGGATTTTCCCATTTAAAAAAATATTCCTTGGTGTTGGCCAAATTGACCCTGATGAATCGTCAAAAGAAGATTAATTAGCAAAATTATTATGACAAACACTAACCATTTTACTTTTACCCAAGGGGTTAATCTTATAGGTGGTGGTTCGGTTAACGAACAAGATATAAATGATATTATAAAGAGTGGTAAAAATTTATTTTGTGCTGACTCAGGATTAAATTATGCCTTAGAAAACAATTTAGTGGTATCAGGGCTAATTGGAGATTTGGACAGTGTTGGAAGCCAAAAAGATGCTCCCTATCCTGTACTTTTTGACCAAAGTCAGGACACAAATGACCTTGAGAAGTCATTAAATGCCATAAAGGCAAAATATATAATTTGCTATGGGTTTCTTGGGGGTCGAATAGACCATTCATTAGCTTCGTTTAATGTTATTTCAAAATCAAAACAGATAGCTTTTTTGATTGGCGAAAAAGATATTTGTGTGGTTTGTCCTAAATATTTAAAGTTAAATTTACCAATCGGAACTAGGTTGGCATTATTTCCCATGGATGAAACGCTTGCAAAATCCAAAGGCTTAAAATGGGATTTGGATGGTATTCTTTTGTCGCCTAAAGGAAGAATATCTACATCTAATGAAAACGTGGAAGAGAATGTAGAAATATGGATAGATGATGGATTAGCTCTCGCTATTTTTCCACGGAAAATTTTACCTAAAATTATAAACCAATGGCCATTTTAACATTCAGGTAAGTTAACCGCCAAACCACCAAGAGATGTTTCTTTATACTTTGAATTCATATCTATGCCAGTTTGCCTCATAGTTTCTATGCAGGCATCTAATGAAACCAAATGAATACCATCTCCACGCAATGCAAGAGAAGCTGCTGATACAGCTTTTATTGCACCTAACCCATTTCGTTCAATACAAGGAGCTTGAACCAAGCCTTTAATAGGGTCACAAGTCATGCCTAGATGGTGCTCAAGTGCTATTTCAGCAGCATTTTCAACTTGTGGAGGAGTGCCTCCTAAAATTGCACATAAACCAGCCGCGGCCATCGCTGCTGCTGATCCGACTTCGCCTTGACAACCTACCTCAGCCCCAGAAATGGAAGCATTATATTTTATTAGGCCTCCTATGGCTGCGGCAGTTAGTAAGAATTCTGGAATTTTTGAAATTGATGCTGAAGGTACATGATCAAGATAATATCGCAATGTTGCAGGTATTACTCCTGCTGCTCCATTTGTTGGTGCTGTAACAATTTGAGCCCCGGCAGCATTTTGTTCGTTCACAGCCATTGCATAGCAGGACATCCAATCATTGATTATATGTGGAGGTGCTATATTTCTACTTTGTTCTTTTCTTAGAGATTCATGAATACCTTTAGCTCTTCGCTTAACAAATAAGCCACCTGGCAATATGCCTTCTTTTTTTAAGCCTTCTTCAATGCAATTATTCATTACATCCCAAATCTTATTGATACCCTGAGAAAGTTCAGACCTACTTATGTTGGCTTGTTCATTTTCTGACTTTAATTCAGCAATTGATTTACCACTACTCATGCACATTTCAAGCATTTCAGTAGCATTCTTAAATGGATATGGAGTTGGGTTTTCAAGTTTTGATAAAGACTTACCCGAGGCCAATTCTGAAGCGGTTTGAACAAACCCTCCACCTACAGAATAATATGTTTCTTCAAAAAGAATTGCACCGATTGAGTCATATGCATAAAAAACCATACCATTTGCATGCCCATCTAAATTTTTCTCAAAATCAAATCTTATGGCTGTCTTTGGGTTGAATAAATATTCAGGATGACCATCTGGCTGAATTTTTCCTGTTTTTGATACAGTATCCAATGCTTTTTGTGCTATATTTGTATCAAAGGTTTGTGGTTTAAATCCTATTAAACCCATAATTGTAGCATAATCTGTATGATGACCTTTGCCAGTGAAAGCCAAAGAACCATGTAGTGATGCACTTAAGCTTTCAGCTTTTATATTATGTTTTAATAACTGATCTAAAAATTTTCCAGCAGCAACCATAGGCCCCATTGTATGAGAACTAGATGGGCCTATACCAATTTTAAAGATATCAAAGATCGAGAGAAACATAAAAAAACCTTATTTTTAGATAGAATATAAACAAAATATATTTGAAGACCGAAAAACACGTCACATTTGAGATAATTTAGACATAATACCTGATTTCAACGTGCAGTAACTAACTATTAAATATACAAAGAGAAAGAATCTCGAAAAAAGGAGTTATCTATGGCACTTGATTTAAGTCCACCTGAACTTGGAAAGTTTATTTCTGCTTACAAAGCCTTAGATTTTATAGAGTCTGGAATGAAGTTAGGATTAGGTACTGGGTCAACTGCTGCATGGCTAGTTAAACTCTTGGCTTATGAAATAAATAATAATGGTTTAGTAATATCAGCTTGTGCGACATCCTCAGAAACAACAAAATTAGCAGAGAGTTTAGACATAAAAATCTCTCAATTAGATGAGTTAGGTCAATTAGATTTAGCGATTGATGGTGCGGATGAATTTGATCAGAACTTAAATTTAATTAAGGGTGGTGGTGCTGCACTTCTTCAAGAAAAAATTGTTGAAACTGCTGCAGATAAATTAGTAATAATTACGGATGCTTCTAAACAGGTGAATGATCTTGGATCATTTGATTTGCCGGTTGAAGTTGTGAAATTTGGCTGGGAAACTACAAAGCGTTTGATTGAAAATGTTTTAATAGACCAAGACGTAGATTGCAGAATTGTTACAAGAAGAAAAAACGCTTCACCAGTCATTACTGATGAAAATCATTACATTCTAGATTTAAAATTAAATAGAATCGGAAACCCTGAGAAATTGTCTCAATCACTTCTTAATATTGCTGGTGTCGTTGAAACAGGTCTTTTTTTAAATATGACTGACTCCATAATTATGGGTGATGCGACTGGCCTAGCTCGAGTAAAGTCTAATGGTGCATCTGAATGGGATGATACAAATTATGACATAAAAGAGCTTTCTGAATTTATAGCTAATATTAAAAATATTTGAAGGCAATATTATGAATTATGACTTTGATCTTTTTGTAATCGGCGCCGGTTCAGGTGGCGTAAGGGCTGCTCGGCTAGCATCTCAGTGCGGACAGAAAGTAGCTCTAGCAGAAGAGTTTCGTTATGGTGGTACATGCGTTATTCGTGGGTGTGTGCCAAAAAAACTGATGGTTTATGCTTCTGAGTTTTCTGAAATTTTCAATGATGCAAATGGATATGGATGGTCAGTAGGAAAGCACTCATTTGATTGGAAAAAGTTTATTCAGGCTAAAGACAAAGAAATTAACCGACTTGAAAGCATTTATTCAAATATTTTAACAAATAATAGTGTTACACATTATAATTCCCGAGCACATTTAAAAAATAATAATACAATTATTCTTACATCAGGCGAAGTAATTACCGCAAAATACATACTTATAGCCACTGGTGGTAGGCCATTTGTCCCAGATGTAATTGGAAATGAACATGTCATTACTTCTAATGAAATTTTTGACCTTTCAGAAAAGCCGAATAGTATTTTAATTGTTGGTGGTGGATATATTGCATGTGAATTTGCATGTATTTTAAATGGCCTAGGTGTTTCAACCACCCAATTCTACAGGGGAAACCAAATCTTACGTGGTTTTGATGCAGAGGTTCAAAACCTAGTTTCCAATGAGATGCAAAATAAAGGAATTAATTTAAACTTGAAGCATGATGTCGAAAGTATAAAAAAAATAGAAAATGGATATTTAGTTAAAGACAAATCAAATAAAGAAATAATTGTTGATCAGATATTATATGCAACTGGACGTGTCCCAAACAGTAGCAACATTGGACTTGAGGAATTAGGCATTGAAACGGGTACGGCTGGAGAAATTATAGTCGACGAATATTCAAAAACAAATATTGATAATATTTATGCAATTGGTGACGTTACAAATAGAGTTCAATTAACACCCGTTGCTATTGTTGAAGCGGCAGCTTTTGTGGAAACAGTTTTTAAATCAAATCCAACCATGCCTGACCATGAACTCATTGCTACGGCTGTTTTCACTCAACCAGAAATTGGAACAGTTGGATTGACCGAAGAAGAAGCTTTAAAGCAATGCCCAATTGAAGTTTATTCGGCTAAATTTAGGCCAATGAAAGTAATTTTGGCTGGCCGAGACGAACAAATGCTGATGAAGCTAATAGTTGCAAAAGATAATCGTAAAGTACTTGGCTGCCATATTGTGGGCCATGCAGCTGCTGAAATGATACAGTTGGCAGGTGTTGCAATAAAAATGGGTGCAACAAAAGAAGATTTTGACAAAACAATGGCTATTCATCCAACAGCAGCTGAGGAATTAGTTACAATGAGTGCTCCAACGAGATGAATTGTTTGCTAATATCTTTTTTATAAAGGATATATTTAATTAGAGGCTTGAAATTTTGATTAAAAATGTCAGATAGTATCAAAACAAATACAAGTTCTTAGGAGGAATTTGAAAAGATGGCTGGTAATGGCACAGGAGGCCCTTGGGGCAATGGCGGCGGTAATCGCGGTCCAGGTAATAATGGTGGAGGCGATCGACCACCGTCTAACGGCGGTCAAGGCCCGGATTTAGACGATTTAGTCCGAAAAGGACAAGAGCAGCTACGTGTTCTAATGGGTGGAAGAGGTGGCGCCAAAAATAAGAATAATCCTCCAAAAGGTGGCGGCAGTGGAGCAGGACTTGGCTTCGGTGGATTTGGATTGATCTTTATTGCGTTATTTGGTCTCTGGGTTTTTAATAGTTTCTACAGGGTTGATACATCAGAGCAGTCTGTAGAATTATTTTTTGGTGAATATTATAAAACTGGTAATGAAGGGTTGAATTTTGCGCCTTGGCCAGTTGTTACGAAACAAATTTTGCCAGTTACTAGAGAAAATTCAGAAGATATTGGTGTCGGTCGTGGAGCCAGAGCAGATGAAGGATTAATGCTTACTGGTGATGAAAACATAGTTGATATAGATTTTCAGGTTGTTTGGAATATTACTGACGCACAACAATTCCTCTTTAATTTGCAGGATCCAAAAGAGACAATTCGTGCAGTTTCAGAGTCTGCAATGAGAGAAATTATTGCAAGAAGTAACTTATCTCCAATTTTGAATAAAGACCGTGGTGCAATTACTGCTGAGTTGAAAAAATTAATTCAAGACACACTAGACAAATATGGAACTGATGGTGATGGTAATGTTGCTGGCTCAGGAATTAATGTCATACGTGTAAACTTGTTGGGGGCAAATCCACCTCGCGAAGTTATTGATGCTTTCCGTGAAGTTCAAGCAGCAGAACAAACCCGTGATACTCTTGAAAAACAGGCAGATGCTTACTCAAACAGAGTGGTTGCTGAAGCAAGGGGTAAGGCAGCACAGTTAATGGAACAAGCTGAAGGCTATCGTGCTCAAACAATCAACGAGGCAGAAGGTGAAGCATCTAGATTTGTCTCAGTATATGAAGAGTACGCAAAAGCACCCCAAGTAACTCGAAAACGTCTTTATCTTGAAACTATAGAAAAAGTTTACGGTAGTGTTAACAAGGTTGTGATTGATGAAAATAGCAATGGTCAAGGTGTTGTACCGTATTTACCATTAAATGAATTATCTAAACAAAAAACTGGAGGCAACTAATGAAACGCTTTACTAATTTATTGCTACCAATTTTAGCGGGTCTTGGTTTTTTAATTATGTCGTCTCTTTATGTTGTTGACGAACGTGAAAAAGCACTCAGATTATGGTTCGGTGAGGTTACAGCCGTAATCGTAGACCCAGGATTAAACTTTAAAGTTCCATTTCTTCATGAAATTGTGAAATATGAAGATCGTATTTTGCCCTTAGACGTTCAACCTGACGAGTTTACACCTCTTGACGATAGACGATTGGTTGTTGATGGTTTTGCATTATGGCGAATACAAGATCCTGTTCAGTTTCGAAAAGCTGTTGGTTCAGGTGGGCAAAGATCTGCTACGCAAAAACTTGATGGAATCATGAATGATGGAATGAGATCTGTTCTTGGCCGCGTTACTTCAAATGAAATCTTATCAACAGACAGAACTGCTTTGATGGCTGAAATTCGCGATGCTGTTCGTGAGCAGGCAACAGTTTTGGGGGTTGAAATCGTTGATGTTCGTATCAAGCGTGCAGATCTACCAGAACAAAACCTTGAAGCAACCTTTGGAAGAATGCGTGCTGAACGTGAACGTGAAGCAGCTGATGAGATAGCAAGAGGTAATGAGGCTGCACAAAGAGTTCGTGCATCTGCTGATAGAACAGTTGTTGAAACAACTTCGGTAGCTCAAAAAGAAGCAGATATTATTCGAGGTCAAGCTGATGGGAAGCGTAATGCCATATTCGCTGAGGCATTTGGTCGTGATCCTGAGTTTTTTGCATTCTACAGGTCATTAACTGCATATGAAAAATCATTAACCAGCGATAATGCAACTATGATTATTTCCCCGAATAGTGAATTTTTTGACTATCTCAACTCAGACAGTTTGAATGAATGATTTTTTAACAGCACTGGGATTAGTTGCAGTGATTGAAGGGCTAGTACTTGTACTAGCCCCATCTCGTTTTGAGGAAATTATTCGTGCTTTGGGTGCTATGAGTATTGATAAAAGACGACTTTTGGGATTAATTTTTGTTGCTATCGGATTTGTTATTATTTGGGCAGTTAAAACTCTTTAGAACTTAACTAATAAAAATACATTTAGTATAGGGATATGTTTTCAAAATAATTTGACAGAATTTAATAAAAACATATTTATTATATAACTAAAAATTTTATTTCAGTAAAATCTAATCTCCAGGAGGAAAACTTCGTGAAATCAATCACAATCTCAGAAAGATTGTCAATAGGACAAGCTAAGTCATTTATCATTAATACGCTTTTTGTTTTTTCTATATTAATATTATCTAGTATGTCATCACATGCTAGAGGAGCTCCTGAAAGTTTTGCTGATTTAGCTGAGGAACTTTCTCCTTCAGTTGTCAATATTACAACCTCGACAACTATCGCAGGAATAACAGATCAAGCAAGACCGCAAATTCCAGAAGGAAGCCCTTTCGAAGATTTGTTTAGGGATTTTTTCAATAACGGTGAAGGGGGGCAAGCCCGGCCACGAAGAAGTAGTGCCCTTGGATCAGGTTTTGTAATATCAGCTGACGGTTTCATAGTTACTAACAATCACGTCATAGATAAAGCAGATGAAATTGTAATTGAATTTTTTGATGGAAAAGAGCTAGTTGCTGAATTGGTTGGGCGCGATCCCAAAACTGATATTGCTTTGCTCAAAGTAGAAGCCACTGAACCTCTTCCGTTCGTTGGTTTTGGGGATAGTGATATTGCTCGTGTAGGTGACTGGGTAATGGCAATTGGCAATCCATTGGGACAAGGATTTTCTGTATCTGCGGGTATAATATCTGCACGAAACAGAACTCTAAGATCAGGGCCATATGATGATTTCATTCAAACAGACGCTGCGATAAATCGTGGTAATTCGGGTGGGCCTCTTTTCAACATGAATGGTGAAGTTATAGGTGTAAACACCGCAATTATATCACCAAATGGTGGATCAATTGGTTTGGGTTTTTCAATGTCATCTCGTGTTGTTAGTCGAGTAGTCAATCAACTCAAGGAATATGGTGAAACAAGACGCGGTTGGCTAGGAGTTCAAATTCAAGACATCGATAGTGATATGGCAGAAGCTCTAGGTTTGGAAAAGGTATCTGGAGCATTAGTTAGTGGAGTGCCTGATGGGCCAGGCGCAGATGCTGGAATCGTATCAGGCGATGTAATTCTTTCGTTTGATGGGGTGGAAGTAGAAAACACTCGTGGATTAGTTACAATTGTTGGTAACGCTGATGTTGGAAAGGTAGTAGACGTTATTATCTTTAGAGATGGAAAATCGAAAACTATAAAAGTTACTCTTGGAAGACGTGAGGCTGCGGAAAAAGAAAAGATAGTACCCACAGCCAAAGTCCCTGAAAAAATTAAAGAGACAGAAGAGCTCGGAATGAAGTTGTTAACTATAAATTCTGAAACCAGAACACAATTAAATTTACCTGAAGATTTAAATGGAGTTGCTGTTTTAGATGTAACTGAGACTTCAGATGCATTTGAAAAAGGCATAAGAGCAGGTGATGTAATAGTTGAGGCGGGTCGCACTAAAGTGACTGATGTTAATGACATATCTGATATCTTTGAAAATGCCATAAGTTCTGGTCGTAAATCTATCCTATTATTAGTTAAGAGGGGTGATAACTCTCGATTTGTAGGTTTATCACTTTCTAAATAATAATTTATAACCGCCTAAAAGTATGATAATTAATACAAGTTTTTTAGGCGGTTATATAAAAAAGTTTTCTAGAATAGTTCGTTTGAAAAAAATGCTGGTTTTCTTTTTTTTCTATGGTATCACGCTCGAAGTTTTATATGGAGATTCTCATGCCTAAGATAACATTTATTGAATATAATGGAGCTCAACATGAAGTTAATGTTGCAGTTGGCCTTTCAGTTATGGAAGCAGCAAGAGATAATAATGTTCCTGGCATAGAGGCTGATTGTGGTGGTGCATGTGCATGTTCTACATGCCACGTATATGTTGATGCAAGCTGGAGCGAAAAATTACCGGCTAAAGATGCAATGGAAGAAGACATGTTAGATTTTGCTTGGGAGCCAAGCGAGTTATCTAGATTGACTTGTCAATTACGTGTGACTGAGGATCTTGATGGATTAATTGTAAGGATGCCTGAGAAGCAAATTTAAAGTGCTCTCCATCCAATATCATTCCTGTAAAACCCATTTTCCCATTGAATTTTTTCAATTGTTTCATATGCAATCTTGTGTGCTTCAATAAGGCTTGATCCTCTTGCAGTAATGTTAAGGACCCTTCCACCGGTTGCAATTATACTATTTTCCACTTCTTTTGTACCTGCATGAAAAATTTGCACATTACTTGAAGATGAAATTTCATTTAATCCAATAATTTTTGTACCTTTTTTATAATCTCCAGGGTATCCGTTCGCTGCGTATACAATCGTTAAAGCATGGTCATCAGCCCAATTTAGTTGATATTCATTAAGTTCGCCTTTTGCACAGGCTAACATTGCATCTAATGCTTGAGCTCCAAGCCTCATCATTAAGACTTGGCATTCAGGGTCTCCAAACCTAACATTGTATTCTACTAATCTAGGTTCCCCATTTTTAATCATAAAGCCTGCATAGAGTACCCCATTATATGGTGTGCCACGATTTGCCATTTCGTCTATGGTGGGCTGAATAATTTTAGAAATTGCTTTTGCAGTGACATCCTTTGTCATTATAGGTGCAGGTGAGTATGCCCCCATGCCACCTGTATTTGGCCCTTTATCTCCGTCAAAAACTCGTTTGTGATCTTGAGCTGTTCCTATTGGGAGTATATTTTTACCATCTGATAAAATGAAAAAACTAGCTTCTTCGCCCTCCATGAATTCTTCTATAACAACTTCTGATCCTGCTTTTCCGAATGCACCAGAAAAAATATCTTTCAAACCATTCAATGCTTCTTCTAATGTCATTGCTACAATGACACCTTTACCACCAGCTAAACCATCAGCTTTGACTACTATCGGTGCCCCTTTTTCATTTACATAATTTAGAGCTGGTTCCAGTTCTGTGAATCTGGCGTATTCTGCAGTGGGCGCGTTACATGCATCGCAGACACTTTTTGTAAAAGCTTTGGAAGATTCTAATTTTGCTGCAGATGCAGAGGGGCCAAACGTTAAAATATTCTTTGCACGTAAATCATCTGCAATTCCCATTGCTAACGGTGCTTCAGGACCAATAATTACAAAATTAATATCATTATCTATACAAAATTTAATTATCTCAGAGCTATTTTCAATATTCAAATCAATACATTGAGCTATTTTGGATATGCCTGCATTGCCAGGGGAGCAATATAAAGTATCGCATTTTGGATTTTGTTTTACTGCCCATGCCAGCGAATGTTCACGGCCACCAGAGCCTAAAATAAGTATATTCATGTTTTTAATTTCCTTGGCCTTTTCTTACAATGGTTCTATTGTTTGATACACAAAAAGCCAAGAGAGGATGCAGAAATGTCAGATCTAATCGACAGCCCAGGTCAGGGTGAAAATGCTCCAGAATTCTCAGTTTCTGAATTATCAAGTGTATTAAAAAGGATGATAGAAGGCGAGTTTTCAAATGTTCGTATTAGAGGTGAAGTAGGGCGTGTTTCACGGCCAGCTTCAGGCCATCTATATTTTGATTTGAAAGATGATAAATCAGTTATTGCATCTGTTACTTGGAGGGGCCAAGCTTCAAAATTGGCAACACAACCAGAAGAAGGCTTAGAGGTTGTTGCAACTGGTAAAATTACAACTTTTGCAGGTCAATCAAGATATCAAATGATTGTATCAGAAATGTCCGTGGCAGGTATCGGTGCTTTGATGGCGCAATTAGAAAAGCGCAAGAAGAAGTTAGAAGCAGAAGGCCTTTTTGATAAAAACATTAAGAAAGAAATCCCTTATCTACCTGAAATTATTGGTGTAGTTACATCACCATCGGGTGCAGTAATAAGGGATATACTTCATCGCTTAAGTGATAGATTTCCACGAAAAGTACTTTTATGGCCTGTATCTGTTCAAGGTGAAAGCTGTGCTCCCGATGTCACTGCAGCAATAAATGGCTTTAATAAACTGACACCAGGCGGTGCAATGCCTAGGCCTGAATTGATAATTGTTGCTAGAGGCGGCGGATCCATAGAAGATTTATGGGGATTTAATGAAGAATCTGTTGTTCGCGCAGCATTTGAAAGTGAAATACCATTAATTTCTGCAGTAGGTCACGAAACAGATACAACATTAATAGATTTAGCTTCTGATTTACGCGCACCAACTCCAACTGCTGCAGCTGAATATGCAGTACCTGTCAGAGCAGATCTTATGGGGTGGTTGTCATCAATGGAGGAAAGACGAGTGCGATCTTTAACTTCTAATTTGGAAATAAAGCGACAGAGATTAAAAGATCTTAGTAGAGGATTACCTACTCCAGCTGATTTAGTCGCAATGGCTGCACAACGCTTAGATGCAGTATCTGACAGATTGCCAAGAGCATTAAGCGCTGTAAGTAATAATAAAAGAACATTATTATTGCAAACAAGTGCTGGTTTGAGGGGACGCCTGTTACAGAATAGATTGATTGATCGAACTAAAGAAATGAATCGATTTGTGAAAAGTATAGAGGCCAATATAAGACTAATTATTCAACGTAATCAAAGCTCACTGGATGGGTTGGAGCGTATACGACAAACGCTTGGGTACGAAGCTACATTACGAAGAGGATATACTGTGGTTCGCAATAAAGATGGAAAATTAATAACAAGACTAAAAGAGGCTGAAGTTAATAAAGAATTAGAAATTGAATTTTATGATGGGAAAACCTCATTATTTAAATAGGTTGATTACGAATTTTTCGACTTAGAAGTCGTTTTTTTAGCTCACAAATATATTATTTATAGTTATTAAACATTAAACTAAGAAGGCGTAGATAATGGCTTTAGATCAAAAAACTGATGGCGTATGGAAATCAGGCAAGGGAAAAGGGCGCAAAACGCCAAAAGGTCGTCAAGTTAATGAGCAAGCTATTGATGATATAAAAGTACTATTAGGCAATCGCGAACGAAGGGCTGATCTTTTAATCGAGTATCTGCATTTGATACAAGATAAGTTCAAACATTTATCATCTCAACATTTGGCTGCACTTGCTGAGGAGCTCCGCCTCTCTCAAACTGAAGTATACGAAGTCGCAAGTTTTTACGCACATTTTGATATCGTCAAAGAAGGCGAAGAAATTCCACCAAGTCTGACAATTCGCGTATGTGATAGCCTGTCATGTGAATTGGCTGGTGCTCAGGATCTGTTACTTAAGCTTGGTGAGAAGTATAATAGTGGGCGCGATGTAAGGGTAGTAAGAGCTCCATGTATGGGTAGATGTGATACAGCCCCCACACTAGAAATAGGGCATAATCATATTGATAATGCAAATGAAGAAAAAGTATCTAAAGCGATAAAGGCGAATGATGTCCATGCAAAAATTCCTAATTATCAAGAGCTTAAAGACTATTCTGCAGGTGGGGGATATACAGAACTAAAAAATCTACGGGGTGGATCAAGGACTCCAGATCAAATTCAAGATGAAATACTTGAAAGTGGATTGCGTGGTATGGGTGGTGCTGGTTTTCCTTCTGGTAAAAAATGGTCTTTTGTAAGAATGAATTCTGGAATTAGATATTTAGCTGTAAATGGTGACGAAGGCGAACCTGGAACATTTAAAGATCGTTACTTTCTTGAGCGAGAACCTCATTTCTTCTTAGAGGGTATGCTGATTGCTGCTTGGGCGGTAGATGCTGAAAAATGTTTCATTTACATGCGTGACGAGTACCCAGCAGTTCTTGCTATTTTAGCAAAAGAAATAACTGCACTTGAGGATGCAGGAATCGTCGAAAGTGGGTTTATTGATTTACGTCGAGGAGCAGGTGCATACATCTGTGGTGAAGAAAGTGCGATGATTGAAAGTATTGAAGGTAAAAAAGGTTTACCTCGTCATCGACCACCATTTGTAGCCAGTGTTGGAATATTTAACAAACCAACTTTAGTTCATAATGTTGAAACGCTTCATTGGATCGCAAAAATAGCTCGTGATGGATCTGATGTATTTGGTGCTCATGGTGCACATGGCCGAAAAGGTTTGAGGAGTTATTCTGTTTCTGGTCGTGTACGAAACCCTGGAGTAAAATTAGCCCCTGCGGGAACAACAGTACGCGAATTAATCGAAGATTATTCTGGTGGAATGCTTGAAGGGCATTCTTTTAAAGCTTACCAACCTGGTGGACCATCTTCTGGCTTATTACCTGCTTCAATGGGAGATATTCCTTTAGATTTTGATACGCTACAAGAATATGGAACATTTATTGGCTCTGCTGCAGTTGTAGTATTATCAAACCATGATAGTGCTAAGGAAGCTGCTCTTAACATGCTAAAATTCTTTGAAGATGAAAGTTGTGGTCAGTGTACTCCTTGTCGTGTTGGATGTGAAAAAGCAGTCAAGCTAATGAGTGAAGATAAATGGGATCAAAATTTGCTAGAAGAACTCTCTGAAGCGATGGTCGATGCATCCATTTGTGGATTAGGACAAGCAGCACCAAATCCTATCAGAATGGTAATCAAACACTTTAATGACGAAGTTTAAGAGCCTCATTTATATCTCATATTATTTAAAACTATTATCTGATCTTATTTTATGAGAATGAGCTTTATTGAAGTCTTTTACTTTATGTAAGATAAGGTTACACAGATTTAAATTACCAGGCTTAGCGATGTCTTTTTTTAAAAAACTTAAATCAAAACTGTTTAGATCCTCTTCAAGAATTGAGGAAGGTATTGATGCCATTGTTGAAAATGAAGACAGTGAAGCTGAAAATAATTTACTAGATGATGAAGATAAGACTGGACAACAATTAGAAACTGAAGTTTTTCCAGAGCCAGAGCCAGAGCCAGAGCCAGAGCCAGAGCCAGAGCCAGAGCCAGAGCCAGAGCCAGAGCCAGAGCCAGAGCCAGAGCCAGAGCCAGAGCCAGAGGCAAA
>Ga0228619_1000188_pt1 | contig 28365 bp, 30 predicted proteins | sample 22DmetaG_FD_190065 | JGI IMG/M metagenome (GOLD analysis project Ga0228619, IMG submission 190065) | Seawater microbial communities from Monterey Bay, California, United States - 22D | ecosystem: Environmental > Aquatic > Marine > Coastal | place: USA: California | collected 2016-10-12 | reverse complement strand
CCGTGATTCAGCTTGAGTTTTATCCAGTAAGATGCAATCTACAGGACAGACCTCAACGCATTGGGGTAGATCAAAATGACCAACACATTCTGTACATTTATGAAAATGGATCTGGTAGATCTCCTCGCCTTCAAAGATAGCGTCATTCGGGCATTCAGGCTCACAGACGTCACAGTTAATGCATTCATCAGTAATATATAAGGCCATAGTGAGTGCACCAATAAGACTAGGACTGAGGCTTACTGGCTAAGGCCTCGGCAACTATTGGATGAACAAAAGGTGAAACATCGCCACCAAGAAATGCTACTTCACGAACTAAGCTAGAAGAGACAAAAGAAAATTCATCGGCTGGAGTAAGGAAGAATGACTCCAGCTCACTATCCAGTTGCCGATTCATGCTAGCCAATTGAAATTCATACTCAAAATCAGAAACGGCACGTAGTCCACGCAAGATGGCTACTGCATTCTGTTGTTTAGCAAAGTTAACTAACAACCCAGAAAAACCACAGACTTCGACTTGTGGCATGTCATGAAATACGGCTTGCGCCAAACTCACGCGCTGTTCTAAATCAAATACCGGTTGTTTACTAGGGCTGGCAGCAATACCCAATACTATGCGATCAAACACCTTGAGTGCTCGCCGCACTAAATCACTATGGCCATTGGTCACCGGATCAAAGGTACCAGGGTAAATTGCTGTTTTAAGCATATGATTTCGCCTTAAGGCGCCTGTTCTTGTTGCTGAATTAAACCGTATTCTACTTGACCCGCCTTAGCCTGTCGCCACCAGCACCATGGTTCATCTAACAACTCAGGCAACGCATTCCGCTCTGCTTCCAGATAGATTATGCCATCACTGTTAATAATATCTGCAGCTAAGACCGCATCTAAAATCTCACTGATCATGAAATGCTGGAATGGTGGATCCAGAAATATGAGATCGTATCGTTGCTCACAGGTCTTAATAAAACTCAACGCATCAGCCTGTATAACTTCAACCTGCACTGCTGATAGCGCTGTCACTTGTTGCCGTAAGACATTACTAATCGGCGCCTCTCTTTCAACCAGCGTTACCTTGCTTGCACCACGTGATGCAGCCTCAAAACCTAAGGCACCACTACCAGAAAAAAGATCCAAACAACTACGCCCATGGATATCAAACTGCAACCAATTAAAAAGTGTTTCACGCACTCGATTGGCGGTTGGGCGCAAACCATCCGCCTGTGCCACGGGGAGTAAGCGACCACGCCACTGGCCTGCAATAATGCGGACATTTTGCGGGGCCTTACTTAGGTTTTTCTGATTACTTCGCGGCTGCTTCATTACCAACAATAACCGTCACTAGAGAGTCTAAGTCTATATGTTTACGAAAGGCTTGACGCACATCTTCAACACTCACAGCTTCAATTTTTGCACTAAAGTCTGCCAAATAACTGAGTGGTAATTGGTAATAGCCAATCATAGAAAGATAACCTAAGACGTCTCGATTGCTATCAATACGCAATGGGAAACCACTAATAATATTACGCTTACTTAACTCTAACTCTGCCTCACTAGGGCCTTCTGATTGATACTTATCTAATACATCCAAACATACTTGTAATGCCTGCTGCGCTTGATCAGCACGTGTTTGCAAACCAATCATAAAAGGACCTGGCTGCTGTAATGGCATAAAGTAACTATAGACGCTGTAAGACAGGCCGCGCTTACTACGAACTTCTTCCACCAAACGTGAGGTAAAGCCACCACCACCTAAAACATGGTTCCCAACATACAAAGAGAAATAATCTGGATCACCACGCGCAACACCTAGCTGACCAATACGCACATGTGCCTGCTGCGAAGGGAAAACAATATGTTCCTGTTTTGATTTAGGCGTTGAGTCAGCTACCAACATATCTTTTGGTATAGGCTGACCACTAGCCAATGCCTGACTAATATTTGTAGCGAGTTGTTCTGCTTGATCACGAGTGAGATCACCGACTATGGCAACAACTGCCGTGTTAGCTATAAAGTATTGTTGGTAAAAATCCTCAATGTCTGAGCGTTGAATCGTTTGCACTGATTCTGCTGAACCCTGACCAGACTGAGCATACGGATGTTTCTCATAGATCGCCGCATAAAAGGCTTTACTAATAATATCGCTAGGATTTTGTTGGCCATTCTGTATCGCAATCAGTAAACGATTCTTTTCGCGCTCAAAATCACGCTGCGGGAAACTAGGCTTTGCAATCACTTTAAGCAAGGTATCAACTGCAGACTGGAACAGCGTTTCATCTGACAAACTACGCAGCGTAATCATCGAGCGATCCAAGCTGACACTGGTGCCATACTGCGCCCCTACATCTTCAAAGCGTGCCGCAATAGCATCGGCATCCATATTGGCTGCGCCCTTATCTAACAGACTATGCGTTAGAGTAGACAAGCCTGCTAAAGAACCATCACGCTCACTGCCTGCATCTAAGCTAATCGCCACATCGACCATAGCCAACTCATCTGAGGGTGCAAAATAGACACGTGTGCCATCGTCTGTAGTCCATGATTGAATCTGCGGCAAGGCTGATGCGCTCTGCCATAAAATCAAGGTACTCGCTAAAACCCCTAGCCATACTTTCATCTTTCTACTCCTATTAGTCATCGCTTAGCGCTCATTCTTAGCAAGCTCTGACTGCTCACCGACCGGGGTTAATACAGCGATTGTTTGTTTGTCGCTGATTAAATATTTTCGCGCCACTGCACGTACCGCATCGGCGTCAACTTTATTAATTTCACGACTATAGTGCTGCATGCTCTGCCAACCTAAACCCACCGTCTCTAAGGAACCTAGGATATAAGCTTGACGCTGAACTGAATCTAACTGATAGGTTTCACTTGCAACCACCTGCGCCTTCACTCGTTGCAGCTCTGCCACACTGACTAATTCATTTTTCAACTGCTCGATTTGCACTTCTATAGCTGCTTGTAGTTGATCAACGCTAGTACCTGAACGTGGTGTACCATCAAATAAGAACAACGAGTCTTGTGCCGCATATAAGCTGTAGCCTGCACCTGAACTAGCAGCAATCTCCTGCTCACGAACTAGATACTTGCTCAAGCGTGAACTGCGACCACCATCTAAAATTCCAGCCAGCACGGCTAAAGCATAGGCTTCAGATCGATCCTCGATGGTATTTAATACTGGCACCTTATAACCCATCAATAAGTAAGGTAGTCTGGCCACCGCTTTAATCTCAACCCGGCGCTGCCCTACTTGCGGCGCTTCAATACGTGGCTTGTGATAGTTCACTTCGCGCGCAGGCAACTGACCATAGTATTGCTCGGCCAAACTAAAGACCTGCTTAGGATCAACATCACCCACTACCACCAAGGTCGCATTATTCGGGGCGTAATAGCGTTGATACCAAAGACTTAAATCCTCAACCTGCATATTATCCAAGTCGTTCATCCAACCCACAATCGGATTGTGATAAGCGCTACTATTAAACGCTGTAGCCATAAACTGTTCATAGGTCAATGCATTTGGATTGTCTTCAGTACGCAGACGGCGCTCTTCTTTAACAACTTCAATTTCTTTTGCAAACTCTGCCGCGTCTAATGTTAGATGCGCCATGCGATCAGATTCCAATTGAAAACTGGTCTCTAAATGTGACACCGCCATGACCTGAAAGTAGGCGGTATAATCTTTTCCTGTAAAGGCATTATCACGCGCACCCACTCTAGCCAAAATTTCAGAGAATTGGCCGGCAGGATAACTTGGTGTGCCCTTGAACATCATGTGCTCAAGGATGTGTGAGACTCCGGTGATACCACCGTATTCTTGCGCCGAACCTACTTTATACCAAACCTGTGATGTCACTACCGGTGCCCTATGGTCTTCTTTCACAATAACCTTGAGACCATTGTCTAAGATATGAGTAGAGACTTGAGCCGTCGCATTAGCGATCGACAAAACAGCAATCAAAGCAACATTTGCTGCTACAATAAATTTCATCATTATTATGTACCTAATGAGATCATTTTTAATAGAATTGAACGTAGGTAGACCGTATGCCGGCATCCAAGTTCGCACATTAGAATAGCATTATCAAACCGCCCTACCAGTAACTGTATATGACCGACCGTAGCTTATTTAACCGATTAAAATCAGGCCTCGCTAAAACGCGTGACTTGCTAAGCCCTAGCTTATCTAATCAGAAGACCACTGAACTCGAACTCAGCGACGAACTATTAGAAGATTTTGAAGAAAGACTGTTAATGGCCGACGTCGGCATTGAACTTGTGCAAACTTTAATCAATCAACTCAAATTAGACGTAGCCAAAGCAAAACAAGAGCGTTTACCAACAACTGTCTCTGCCTTATTTAAGAAACTGATAGTCGCTCTACTAGAACCTTGTAATCAAGCCATCATACTTGGCGACAATAAGCCCTTTGCCATCTTAGTGGTAGGTGTCAATGGTGCTGGCAAAACCACTACTATTGGTAAGCTGGCCAGACGTCTTAAACGTAATCGCAAACAGGTCATGCTGGCAGCAGGCGATACCTTTCGCGCCGCTGCAGTTGAGCAATTAGTCACCTGGGGTGAACGTAATGACGTTTCTGTCGTTGCACAAGCCACTGGTGCTGATAGTGCCGCAGTCATATTTGATGCATTAGAATCAGCCAAGGCACGTAATATTGATGTCTTGATTGCCGATACAGCAGGCCGATTACACACACAAAATGACCTCATGACCGAATTACAGAAGGTCAAACGTGTGATGCAAAAGGTAGATCCTGCCGCACCTCATGAAACCTTATTGGTGATCGATGCAAGCATGGGGCAGAATGCCCTTAAACAGGCACAAGAATTTCACCGAAGCATGCAATTGACAGGGCTTTGTATCACCAAGCTGGATGGCACCGCTAAAGGGGGTGTCGTCTTATCAATTGCCGATCAGCTCGGACTACCGATACGTTATATTGGGGTTGGTGAAGCGATAGAAGATCTACAAGTTTTTGACGCCGTACAGTTTGCCGATGCCTTATTGGGACTTGAACCAGACACTTAAGCTACAGCATAACTTTAGAGACCAAGGTTAACTTATGATCCGGATGCAGAATGTGGCTAAGCGCTATGCGCAAACCGGTGAAGTACTATCCCAGCTTAATCTCGAACTAGATCCTGGTGAATTTGTCTTTCTTACAGGCGCCTCGGGTGCGGGTAAAAGTACCTTACTCAAGTTAATCGCCCTGATCGAAACCCCCAGCCGTGGCAATATTTACTTGAATGGGCATAACGTAACCCATGCCAAACGTTCACAAATTGCTAAAATCCGCAGTCGAATGGGCTTAATCTTTCAAGACCACCGATTACTGCAAGACCGTAATGTATTTGAAAACGTAGCCCTGCCGCTACGCATTTCTGGCTATAGCCAGCGTGAGATCCCACGCCGAGTACGAGCTGCCTTAGACAAGGTTGGCCTACTACCTAAAGAAAAATCAAACCCTATTGCACTATCCGGTGGAGAACAGCAACGCGTTGGCATTGCCCGTGCCATCGTGCATAAACCGCGCCTACTACTGGCCGATGAGCCTACCGGCAACCTTGACCCCACCTTATCTTTAGAGATTTTCCAACTACTAGCTCAGTTTCAACAGGTCGGTGTCACCGTATTGGTCGCCAGTCACGACCTCAATCTGATCGCACAGCTGGATAAACGAGTTATTAGACTTGAGCATGGGCATGCACTAACTGGCTTGAGGGGCGATTAAGTCATGTTTTCTAAGGCTTTAGCAATCGTCATCGGCTGGTATCAGAACCATCTACTGTGTGCAAAACAGAGTTTAAACAAACTCTTAGCAGCACCTATCGGCTCAAGCATTACGATTAGTATGACAGCCCTTGCCTTCGCTATCCCATTGGCCATCTTTCAGCTATCACAGGGTAGTGCCGCAGCCCTAAATTCAATGCAAGAGAGTAAGCAGATCACCTTATTTCTTGCTGACGATGTCAGTTATGCCAGTGCCGTGACGCTAACTGAACAACTAAAACAAGACTCTGATTTCAACTCAGTTGAGCTGATTGACCGACAACAGGCCTTAAATGATTTCGCCAAACGCAGCCAGCTTGAGGGTTTAATCCAGAATCTGCCACAAAACCCATTACCCCATTTAATTCTGCTTATGCCACATGAACAGAATCAAAGCCTGCAACAACTGGAACAATTACAGCAACGTTTAGAGGGTCTCAATCAGGTTGCCTATTTTCAATTAGACACCCTTTGGCTACAGCGACTGCAAGCCTGGCAGGATTTAGCCAATCGCAGCCTGACCATAGTCACCGCCTTATTATTACTCGGCGCCTGCCTAATCTTGATCAATGTTATCCGTTGGGAGCTGGCTAGCCGACGCGATGAGATCGACATCATGTACTTGGTTGGTGCAAGTGACCGCTATATACGACGACCTTTCATGTACAGCGGATTTTGGCTAGGTCTCTTCTCCGGCGTCTTCGCGTTAATCCTAGTCCTGCTTGCAAGCGCCCTAATATACCCAAGCTTGGGGCGTATTGACTCCTTATATGGCAGCAATATTGCTATAAAAAGCCTATTGGAGTGGGAAACCTGCCTTATCGTCTTAGGCTCTAGCGCGTTAATTGGCCTCTTCAGTGCCAGTATAGGGGCGAACAGTAGGCTACAAATTCGCTGAAATACATTCGGTGTACAGAATGAGCCCGCCATTTCTTGGACAAAGCCAGTACATTTAATCGATCTTGCCATTAGCACTCTCTTTTTCAGAGTGCTAAAATAAGTTTTGTTTAAGCTAATTCCATAAATATATATATGAGTACTGAGTTACGTCTACACCGTCCTCAGGATTTAGTGGTCAGCACTGGTAGTCTGGATGCCTATATCCATGCCGCCTATCAGCTACCCATCCTATCGGCCGAAGAAGAGAATGCACTCGCGGTTCGCCTACATGATCACGGCGACCTCGAGGCTGCACGCCTACTGATTACTCATCATCTGCGTTTTGTCGTAAAGATTGCACGTGGTTATAACGGTTATGGCCTGCAGCTTGCCGACTTAATTCAAGAAGGCAATATCGGACTAATGAAGGCGGTTAAACGTTTTAACCCAGATGCCAACGTTCGTCTGGTGTCGTTTGCTGTGCATTGGATCCGTGCTGAGATGCATGAGTTTATCTTGCGTAACTGGCGTATTGTGAAAGTCGCCACAACCAAGGCCCAACGTAAATTGTTTTTCAACCTACGTAGCAAGAAAAAGCGCCTAGGTTGGCTCAATCATGCTGAAGTTGAAGCAGTAGCAAAAGACCTTGGGGTGACGAGTAAAGACGTCTTGGAAATGGAGTCGCGTCTCAGCGGGCACGATATGGGCTTTGATTACGGCGATAACGATGAAGACTCGAGTTCTCCAGCCCATTATTTAGAGCACGACGGCTTAGACCCATCTGCAACCTTAGAAGCGACAGACTTTTCTAGCTATCAGTTGGAAAAACTAAACGCAGCTATGGCTGCTCTAGATGAGCGCAGCAAGACCATTATTCAATCTCGCTGGCTAACAGAAACAAAAAGCACGCTGCATGAACTTGCCGCAGAATTTAGCATTTCTGCTGAACGTGTACGCCAATTAGAAAATAACGCTATAAAGAAATTACAACACTGCTTCGCTGGCTAAACGGCTAGCAAAGATCTTTTGCTGAGCTAAGTAACTTAGCTCAGCCGCACTAGCCTAATTCCAATATCATTGGTAAATAGCGGTCGAACAATAGCACTGCAAACAAGACCATCAAATAAACAATGGAATAGACAAAGGTAGCCATTGCCTTAGTTCGACTTTTAGTCAGCTGTAAGCTAATTGCGTAGTATAAGAAGCCTGCATTCAATAATATCGCCCCGATCAGATAGACCAGCCCTGACATCCCTGTGAAATAAGGAAAAATAGTGATCAAGGACATCAATACGGTATACAGCGTAATGTGTAGGCGCGTGTAATCCTCGCCGTGCGTCACCGGTAACATCGGAATATCGACCTTCGCATATTCCTCTTTTCGATAGATCGCCAATGCCCAGAAGTGGGGTGGTGTCCAAGTGAAGATAATCAAGAAGAGTAACAGCCCATCAGCCTCAACCTGTCCTGTTACGGCAGTCCAGCCAAGTAATGGTGGAGTTGCACCGGCAGCACCACCAATCACAATATTCTGAGGTGTCGCTCGTTTCAGATACATCGTGTAGATAACGGCATAACCGACTAAAGAGGCAAAAGTCAGAACGGCGGTCAGTAGATTGATCTTAAGGATCAGTAACAGCATGCCAAGGCCGCCAATCACTAACGCAAATATTAAGACTTGGGTCTTATCGAGGGAACCACTAGGTAGGGGCCGCAGCTTAGTCCTATCCATAGCGGCATCGATACGACTATCAGCGACATGATTAATGGCTGCTGCAGAGCTCGCGACCAAGCCGATACCGACTAAGGCATAGAGCATTTGAGCCAGCGTAACAGCACCTGGTGCCGCCATCAGCATGCCGACAATCACAGTGAATAGCATCAACGCGATAACTTTTGGCTTACACAATTCAACATAATCACGCCACTGCGCGATTACACCCATTTTTTCAGCCGGGCTCTTTCCCGAAGTAGTTTGCACAGACATGATTGACCTTGCTTACAGATAGCGGCCAGATTTTAACATATAGGTGCTACTGAGAATGCTGAACAGAAGTAATAGAGCGACTCCGTTATGGGCTACTGCCACAGGTAGTGGCAAATGACCCACAACATTGACGATGCCTAAGGTGATTTGTAGGGTTAAAAGACCCACAATGAGCAAGCTTACTTTGCGTAATGGTGCCACGCCGACTGCTGCACGGAACAATCGCCAAGCATAAAATAAGATTAGACTGCTCACGATTAGGGCACCAGCACGATGCACCATATGGATAGCCAACCGCGCCGGATGATCTAATACACCAAATTCATAGTCGACACCGAGCCCACGCCACATGATAAAGCCATTCTGTAAATCCATATCCTGCGGCCAGAGCGAGCCCTGGCAGCGAGGAAACTCGGTACAGGCTAAGGCAGCATAATTAGAGCTAACCCAACCACCGAGTGCAATCTGCACCACCAGTGCGGCGATTACGATAATTGAAAAATTGCCTAAACCTGATGGTATTCGATGTAGGAATTGGTGTTGATTAGACAAACTCCGCAGCCATTGCCAGCCAAGTAGATTGAATAGAGTAAAACCACCTAACAGATGACACATCACAACCAAGGGCTTTAACTGCCAGGTTACTGTCCACATGCCTAAGACCGCCTGAAAACTTAGTGCCAACGCAAGCACTACGCCATAACCTACTTGTCGATTACCTTCTTTGTCACCACGAATCAACCAGGCTGCAATGAAAAACACCAAGAGGCCAAGGACACCAGCAAGGTATCGGTGAATCATCTCTTTCCATGCCTTACCGATTTCAACAGCACGATCATAGTTTTCGTTAGCTGCCTCAATCGCAGGTGCTGTATCGGGTACACCAACAAGAATGCCGTAACAACCTGGCCAGTCCGGACAACCGAGTCCCGCATCAGATAATCGAACAAATGCGCCAAGCACGATAACGCAGAACGCAAGCACGCCACTAACGGTAACAACACGATTGAAGTTTTTATTCATGATCTAACCTATATTCGATAACTTGAGTAATTTTTTAACGTCTTTCAACATCCCCTTGGAAGTTGCTTGATCGTCATAACGCATCATAATATTGCCATTGGGATCAACCAATAAGACGTCACCAGCATGCAACAACTGAGCTTTCATCTCTGGGCTCTCCAAACTAAGAACCTGTAACTGCCCCAGCTGAAGTTTAGGATGCCTTTGTGTAATACCTGCATCGACTGAAGCACCTTCTGCTATCACTAGAAAATACTGCACACGACTTATTTCACGGCCAGTGGCTAGAGCAGCCTGTCGAATCTTAAATAAAGCCGTCTCACAAATCAGGTCACAGCTCTTGTCGACATAGACTAAGTAATTCCATTTACCCTGCATAGAATCGAGATCAAAGACTTGCTCATCAGCGACTAACTGTAGAGTAGTAATCGGCTGCGCAGGATGCACTAGCTGACCATGCGCAGTAGGAGTAGAAAAAGTTAGATGATCTCGTAAAGAATACATCGCCACTGCAATCAACAGCGGTAATACGAATACACCAAATAGGAAATAGGGGGTTTTACTTTTTTTTGTCAATTCAGTCATGTTGTCTTCTTTTTTCGGAAGGAATATAAGTACCATAAGATAGCGACCGCCGCTGCCATCGCAAACCATTGGAAGGCGTAACCATAGTGTTTCATTGCCGGCATCTGGCTAGTTTGCCAATCTCGCCGAAAACCATCCTTAACTTCTGCTGATAGGCGTAGAGTAAAGGGCTGCAGCTCAAGTTCCAATCTTTTGCCCAGTTCAACGAAGTCGATAAACTGTACACGGCGCGGCCAATCATAGTCTTCACCCTCAGCAATCTCACCTAAACTAAAGGCTTTAGCATAGGGCACATAGATAGTCCCCATAATCTCCTGCCCATCTGTATTCACAGCTACTGCTGGCAATTGCTCTCGACTAGCTCCCTGCGCAAGCCAGCCACGATCAACCAACACCCATGCCTGCCATAGCTCAACATAAAACGGTGTCAGTACGTTATAGCCAACACGACCATCTCGGATTTGATTGTCCAACATAAACTGTCGTGAACTGTCATAGTGACCGAGCAGGGTCACGCGTTTATTACGCCAGGCACCGGCATCCACTAATGGCAATTGTGGAATCTGCTGCAACTGCCCTTTATTTTGCTCTACGCTTTGTTCAATCGCAGCCTTGGCATAACCACGCTGTAACTGCCAATTCCCTAAGGATAAAAACAGCCCCAGACATAGCACAGTGGCAATAGTTACCAGGCCGCGTCTTAGCTGTACCGCATTCGTTGAACCCATGCTACAAAATCCTTAGTCGAACAATCTATTACGTGTTATTTTCTTAAAAAAGGGAATTCTTAATTATGCTCATAAAAATTATCATCATCATTTTATTCTTATTGATTCTTGCAAGTCTCGTTTCTGCACTTTTACATCTAGTAAGCAATAAAGGTGATGGTCGTGGAACAGTACGTGCACTAACAGTTCGTATTGCCTTATCCGTATTCGCTTTTGTCTTCCTACTAATCTGTGCGCAGATGGGCTGGATACAACCACACGGCTTAGGTGGCTAGAGATTTAATGCTACGAATTTAGCCCTAAGCTAGGACTGATACACGATCTATCGGATATTGCACCCGCAGATACTAAAGACTTTGTGAGGCCAGCTAAACTTGATTCTAGCCAACCTCACTTATCTTTCAAATCTATACTAGGTAAACAAAGACGAAGAGACCCAGCCATACAACGTCGACAAAGTGCCAATACCAAGCAGCAGCTTCAAAACCAAAATGATTATCTGAACTAAAGTGACCCGACATACAGCGGAATAATATCACCGCCAAAATAATCGCACCAATTGTCACGTGGAACCCGTGAAAGCCCGTCAACATAAAGAAGGTGGTTCCGTAGATACCGCTACCTAATGTTAAACCGTAATGCTCATATGCTTCTTTATACTCAAGCACTTGGCAAGCCATAAAGATCGCACCCAGTGCAACCGTCAAGAACAATCCAATAATTAGCTGTGCACGGTGACCAGCTTTCAGGGCATGGTGTGCCCAAGTCAGCGTCACACCACTACTTAGTAACAAGGCTGTATTGATTGCTGGCAGACCCCAAGCACCCATCGGCTTATATTCACCACCAACATTACCTGGGCCGTTTGCTGCACTCGGCCATGAGGCCTCAAAACCTTCGTACAGGAACATATTAGTCATCGCACCACTGCCTTCACCGCTCAACCAAGGTAGTGAATAATTACGGGCATAAAATAGTGCTCCAAAGAATGCAGCAAAAAACATTACTTCAGAAAAGATAAACCAGAACATCCCCCAACGGAATGACACATCAACCTGAGTGTTATACAGGCCAGCACGGCTTTCTTTAACTACTGTGCCAAACCAACCGAAGAGCATAATGACTAATAAGCCAAAGCCAACCAACGCCATGTTGCCACCCCAAGAGGTGCCATTCAGGTAGTTCGCCATGCCTACTAGCAAGGTACATACTGCGACCGAGCCAAAAATAGGCCAATGGCTCCCATGTGGGACGTAATAAGAATTTTCTGCCTGTGCCATTAATCTGTCCTCATTATTTATAAGCTAATACGCTATCTAATTGATTTTCTGCGCTAGCATTTTTTGTTATGTCAAAAAAAGTGTACGAAAGTGTTACCAAGTTCACGTTTGGCGGCAGTCGTGGGTTAAGCATAAAACTTAACGGCATATTGACTGTCTCTCCCGCTGCGATCGTTTGGTTATCAAAACAAAAACATTCCGTTTTTACCAAATACTTATTTGCGGCAATTGGAGCCACACTCGGAACTGCTTGCCCGACCATCTCCCCTACAGTTCGATTGCTCGCACTGTAAAAAGTCGTATAAACCCGTCCCGGATGCACTTCCATTACTTGCATTTCAGGCTTCACGTGCCAAGACATACCTTGGTTCATTGAAACATCAAATTGGATTGTCACCAAACGGCTGGTATCTTCTTCCAGCTCTTGTGGTGACAGTGCAACCGCTTCTTCGTCAGTAAAACGAAGGCCGGTTAAATCACAAAATACATCGTACAAAGGTACGAGTAGATAACCAAAACTAAACATAAAAACCGCTGCTAGAGCTAACTTAGTTGCTCCACGGGTGGTCTTTGATGTCTTATCACTCATGCCGTATACACTAATAAGTAAAAGCCTATATATATCGCAAGAGCGACAAAAATAAGCGAAAGAACTGTGAATCGCACAGCTCTTTTCCGTTGTTGCTTAGCGTCCATTTAGCTCCGCCCTCGACTACTTAATAGCCGGTGGAGTTGAGAAGCTATGGTATGGCGCTGGTGATGGCAGAGTCCATTCTAGGCCTTCTGCATCTTCCCATACTTGGCTAGTCGCCTTATTACCACTGCGGATAGCCTTGATTACTAGAACCAAGAACAGTAGTTGAGACAAACCAAAACCAAAGGCACCAATAGTTGCCATCATATTGTAATCCGAGAACTGCAATGCGTAATCTGGGATACGACGAGGCATACCGGCCAGACCGACAAAGTGCATTGGGAAGAAGGTCAGATTAACGAAGATAGTAGACAACCAGAAGTGGGTCTTACCAAGGCCTTCGCTATACATGTTTCCACACCATTTAGGCAGCCAGTAATACACTGCTGCAATGATTGCGAAGATTGAACCTGGAACCAATACATAGTGGAAGTGAGCTACTACGAAGTAAGTATCGTGGTATTGAAAATCCACCGGTGCCAGTGCCAACATCAAGCCTGAGAAACCACCGATTGAAAACATCACAATAAAACCTAGAGCAAACAACATCGGCGTCTCAAAGGTCATAGAGCCACGCCACATGGTAGCAATCCAGTTAAATACTTTAACGCCTGTAGGGACCGCAATCAGCATCGTTGCAAACATAAAGAACAGTTCGCCAGCTAATGGCATGCCCACCGTAAACATATGGTGCGCCCAAACAATAAAGGATAAGAAGGCAATCGCACCTGTCGCATACACCATGGAGGCATAACCAAACAAAGGCTTACGTGCAAAGGTTGGGATAATGCTCGATACCACACCGAATGACGGCAGAATCAAGATATACACTTCTGGATGTCCGAAGAACCAGAAAATGTGCTGGAACATAACGGGGTCACCGCCACCGGCAGCATTAAAGAAGCTGGTGCCGAAGTATTTATCGGTTAATAGCATGGTGATACCACCTGCCAATACTGGCATAACTGCAATCAGCAGGTAGGCAGTAATTAACCAAGTCCATACGAATAGAGGCATCTTCATCAACGTCATGCCTGGGGCACGCATATTCAGTACTGTTGCGACTACGTTAATTGCACCCATGATTGATGACAGACCCATGAAGTGCATAGATAAGATTACAAATGGTAGCGCATCACCTGTCTGCAAAGTCAGTGGTGGGTATAGAGTCCAACCACCGGCTGGGCCGCCGCCATCCATAAATAATGTTGAAAGCATCATCGCGAAGGCAAATGGCAGAATCCAGAAGCTCCAGTTGTTCATGCGAGGTAACGCCATATCTGGCGCACCGATCATCATTGGGATTAGCCAGTTAGCCAGGCCCGTAAACGCAGGCATTACTACACCGAAAATCATCATGATGGCGTGCATCGTCGTCATCGAGTTAAAGAACTGCGGATCTACAAATTGTAGGCCTGGCTGGAATAATTCAGTACGAATTACCAACGCCATAACACCGCCGATCAGGAACATGATGAATGAAAACCACAAATACAAGGTACCAATGTCCTTGTGATTAGTCGTAAACAACCATCGCTTTATTGAATAGGGACTCTCTGGATGATCATGGTGATCGCCTGCAGCTACCGTACTCATTACGCTCTCCTTACAAAAAAATTAAAGCAAAAACTAAATATTATGTGGCCTTAGCGCTATTGGCTAACGACCGCGTATTCTGTGGCACTTTCTGGCTTCGCATTCGCTGCGACCCATTGCCGATATTCCGCTTCAGGCACGGCACGCACAACCACTGGCATGAAGCCATGGTGACGTCCACAAAGCTCTGCACACTGACCGCGATAGATACCTGGCTCATTTACTCGCGCCCATGCCTCATTAATAAAGCCTGGCACTGCATCTTTTTTCACTGCTAGATCTGGAACCCACCAAGCGTGGATCACGTCATTTGAAGTAATCAAGAAACGAACTTTCTTACCTACCGGTATAACTAATTCATTATCTACTTCTAGTAAATAGTTCTCACCCTTCTCTTCATCATTATTAATTTGTGAGATCGAGGTCTGTAATTTACTGTGGAAGTCGACACCGTCTTCTACGTATTCATAGTGCCATAACCACTGGTAACCAGTAATTTTTACGGTTAGGTCATAGTCAGACGTATCGTACATATCAATTAAAGTCTTAGTCGCTGGTATAGACAGGGCAATTAAGACAACGAAAGGAATAATAGTCCAGATCGCTTCAATAGTTGTGCTCTCATGGAAGGTTGCCGGTGTTACACCACGTGATTTGCGATGGGCAAAAATCGAGTAGAACATCGCACCAAATACAACAACAGCAATAACCACACAGAGCCAAAAGGCAATCATATGCATGTCGTACACTTCAGCACTGATATCAGTCACTCCAGGCGTCATATTCATTGGCTGACCAGCAAAGGCAGAGCCGCTAACGACCGAGATGAATGCCAGACCTAGCCAAGCATTCAAGCGTTTAATCGCAAACATTATTTATTCTCCGTTTAAAAATATTTCTTATGAGTACACAACATTATTCAGTGCACTTTTTATTGAAGCAGTCAGCTCCAGTCTTTCATCTTGAGAAAGAAAGGCGCCTACTTCTAATTCTTTACCCTTAGAACGCAATATGAGCTGTCCTGGGTGCCCCGTCACACGTGACGGCTGTAACATAACTTTTGTCCATGCGGTCTGAAACTGCGTGGTTTGTACCGCATGATCTCTACCGACAGCCACCGTAATATAATCCGCATCGATCGATATCACCTCACGGCGTGTTGCCTTTAAACAACACCAATATAGACCAGCGGTTAAAGCTGCAATCTCTAAGCCGACAAACGGCAAGATCATCCACAGCCCCTGTGCCGCAAAAGCCAAAGCCATACCGAAGGATAAAACCGCCAAACTTATAATCAATGTTTGATTGGCTTTCCATGACATTGAGAAGTTTGGTGTTACCACAAACTGCATATCCGTCATTCCTGAACCCCTAGACTGCTTTTACAGGCTACCGATTCTTCCACTGTTCTTTCAGGCCGCGACATATTAGCAACTATCCATCTCAAATGCATTTTCAAATAAGTAATACTTTCAACCTATATGATCAACTAAAACACACCGTCTAATCACTATCCAAACTGGCCAGGATGTGCAGGATGTGTACGTTTAATACACAAATCCTCTGTTGCTTCACTGTTTAGCGCCGGCCTGCCAAGCGAAGCCATAGATCACCTCGTAACTCGCATAATACTGACCATCCTCGGTCTTATAGGCCTCATACTCGCTGACTGCCGCCTGTAATCGTCTTGGCGTTAGCAAGCCACGTGAGCGCGCACCCAACTGATTAGTTGCCCCAGTATTCTTTAAGCTACGTAGCAGTTGTTGTGGACTAGTATAATTAATACGAATGACCTCACTTTCCACATGCGGACAAAATAATCTATTCTTTATTAATAGATCATTCACTTCCTGTCTATCCAAAAAAGGATTTACTCGCTGATATGGGTCAACTGCCGCAAAACTACTGCGTAATTCCTTCAACGTATCTGGCCCAAAGGTCGAGAACAATAACAAGCCTTGCGGACGCAATACTCGGGCACATTCAAGCAACGCATGCTCTAAAGCATTCACCCATTGAAACGTGGATGCTGAGAAAACTAGATCAAAACTTGACTCAGTAAACGGCAAAGATTCCGCATCAGCACAAACCAAATCGTTGGCTGAATGGGCCTTGCGCGCATACCGCAGCATCTCCTGCGATAGATCACAGTTAATATATTGGCTGGTTGGGTAACGCTGCAGCAGGGCTTTTCGCGCAATACCGGTACCACCACCCAAATCCAACAAACGATTTGGCTGTAACGCTAAGTCATCCAGTCGATCTAGCAAACGCTTACGAATCTCCTCTTGCACCACAGCTGCCGCATCATAACTACCTGCTGCCGCACCAAAAGAAGCAGCCACTGCCGACTTGTTCACGATATCCAAAATGGCTTTATCTCTAATTAATCATTCTAGTGATGGCTCTGGCTTTCAACCCAGGGCTGAAGAATAGCCTCTGCCACCGCTTCTGGATGCGATACATGCGGCACATGCCCAGCATCGACGATGACATGGCAATCAGTACTGAAGTATCGAGCTAGGTTTTGTCCCGCAGCTAATGGTAAAACTGCATCATTCTGACCATGAATAACACGCACTTGTTGCCCAATTTGGGCTAATTCAGCTCGCACATCCATAGTTGATAACAACATTAAACCAGCTCGACATTCGTCCATATTGTATTCTGAAACGGTACAAAGTTGCTGTAACAGACGCAAGCAAGGCTTTGCTTGCCGCTCTCCTTTTACCTGTAATGTCATAAAACGCTGCAGGGTTTTTTCAGGTGCGTCCACAAAGCGTTGGCTAAAACTATCTAACCAGGCGCGATCAATGCCATTAATACCAGCTTCATCACAGGGGAAATAGGCTGTACTCGCAATTAAAATCAGTCGCTTAACCTTATCTGGAAAGCGTGCTGCCAGGCGCAGAGCCAACAACCCACCCAAAGACCAAGCAATCAGCGTTGTGTCTTCTCGCATAACTCCTGCTAACGCATCAATATACTCATCAACCGCCGACATCGAGCCTAAAGCCTGACCCGCAGCTAGCCAGGGCGGTTCTATCACGTCAATCTGGTAAGCCTGCTCTAATACTGGAATAATCGGATCCCAGATAGCGGCATGCGTACCCCAACCGCTGATTAATAATGCGTCTATTTTCTTCATGCCAATGGATTAAAACATGTTACCTATCGATTTGTATCAGCCCTTCTCATTACTACTTGTAATTGGCAGCTATATTATTGGCTCAATCTCTAGTGCTGTATTAGTTTCACGCAGTATGGGCCTAGCTGACCCACGAACCATTGGTTCCGGCAATCCTGGTGCGACTAACGTACTGCGCTCAGGTAATAAAAAGGCAGCGGCACTGACCCTAATTGGCGACCTAGCCAAAGGCCTATTACCACTGCTACTAGCAAGACAACTACACGTAGGGACCGAATTACTCTGCGCCATGGCCTTAGCCGCCATTATCGGCCACATGTATCCACTATTTCTGAAATTTAAAGGTGGCAAGGGTGTCGCTACTACTCTAGGCGCGCTACTGGGTGTGCAACCATTACTGGCCTTAATCTGGATACTACTGTGGCTTTCTGTCGCCAAACTCACACGTTATTCCTCGCTGGCAGCCCTAATAGCAACCCTCAGTATTCCACTAATTGCATGGTTTGGACTGCAGAACTCTAGCATCACCCTGCTCAGTAGCTTGATCGCAATACTGGTTTGCTGGCGTCATCGCGGCAATATCAACAATTTACTGCAGGGTACTGAAGGACAAATCGGCAAAAGTTAGTCGTCCACCACCTACTTAAGGCTTCAATTAGTGCCGATTAAGTTCAGCTAATGGCCAACGTGGTCGTACACTAATCGCCGCATTAGTATCGTAATGTCCGGCCAGAGCATGCTGTAATCCGGCAAAAGCAATCATCGCTCCATTGTCAGTACACAGCCTTAAAGCAGGCAACTGCAGCTCAACACCCTCCGCCTGTAAGGCTGATAAACGGCTACGCAGCGCCTGATTAGCACTCACACCGCCAGCGACAACCAAGGTCTTCAGCCCTGTGCGTTGCAATGCACGCCGGCATTTTTCAACCAAGGTATCGATGACAGCGGCCTGGAATGCTGAGGCTACCGCCATTTTTGCGGTGTCATCCTGAGCGCTGCGCTGATAGGCCAAAAGCGTATGCGTCTTGAGCCCACTAAAACTAAAATCTAGGCTATCTTTAGCCATTAATGACCGTGGGAATGGGTGATCTGACTGCACCCCTAAGGCCTGCGCCTGTTCACTTAGACGCTCGATTAATGGGCCACCGGGATAACCTAAACCCAGCTGCTTAGCGGTTTTATCAAAGGCTTCACCCACCGCATCATCAAGACTTTGACCAAGGACATGATAATCAGCGATACCACGTGCCTCGACTAGCAGCGTATGACCACCAGAGACTAGTAGACATAAAAAAGGGAAGTGTGGTGCACGGTCTTGATCGATAAATGGTGCTAATAAATGCGCCTCCATGTGGTGAACGGCAACACTTGGCTTACCTAACGCCCAGGCTATCGAGCGACCAATTGCAGCACCTACAAATAAAGCACCAACTAAACCTGGCCCAGCGGTGTAGGCGAGGGCGTCGATATGATTTAGTTTGAGGTCGGCTTGATGCAAGCATTGTCGAATTAAAGGCAAAATACGCTGTACATGATCACGTGAGGCTAATTCAGGAACTACCCCACCATATTTAGCGTGGGTAAGGACCTGGCTGTGCAGGGTTTCAGCAATAAGGCCGTCTTTTTGATCGACAATTGCGATCCCGGTTTCATCACAGGAGGTTTCAATTCCAAGAACTTTCATGCTTTAAATTGGTTAAATAAGGGAAAAATGATTAATAACAGTTGAAATCGAGCATAGCGTATTTATAATCCACCGTCCTATTTTCCAATTAAGTAAGAGATCCGAGGATTTATGCCTGGAGTACGAGTTAAAGAAAACGAGCCGTTTGATATCGCTCTACGACGTTTCCGTCGTTCATGTGAGAAAGCGGGCGTCCTAACTGAAGTTCGCCGTCGCGAATTTTACGAGAAGCCAACATCTGTGCGCAAGCGCAAGGCAGCAGCTGCGGTAAAACGTAATCTAAAGCGTGTTTCTCGCACCGGTCTTAAGCGTAAGCGTCTCTACTAAGCCTAGTTGTATTTATACAGTGGCGAGTGACGGTACGATAAAAGAAAACCTAGTTGCGGATATGAAATCCGCGATGCGTGCCGGTGAAAAATCACGTCTCGCAACTATTCGTCTAGCCCTTGCTGCTATCAAGCAGATTGAAGTCGACGAACGTAAAGAGCTAGATGAGACCGAAGTGCTGCAAGTACTTGATAAAATGTGCAAGCAGCGTCGAGAATCTATGTCCCAATTTGAACAAGCGGGACGCACAGACTTGGCCGAGAAAGAGCAGGCCGAGCTAGCCATTATCGCTGAATATCTCCCACAAGCACTGAGTGAATCAGAGATAGAGCAGTCTATCACTGCCGCTATTGCACAAACTGGTGCCAGCAGTATGCGTGAGATGGGAGCCGTCATGGCGATACTTAAACCACAGATGCAGGGACGTGCTGATATGTCCGCTGTCAGCGCCCTAATTAAATCCAAGCTGTCTAACTAGACAAAGTCTTAACGGCAACCCATGATTGTGGCGCCAATCTTCTACTTAGCCCAATACCTGTTATGACTAGTCAAAAAAATGATCGCTTTTTACGCGCCTTATTACGCCAACCTGTCGATGCTACTCCAGTATGGATTATGCGCCAGGCGGGGCGTTACCTTCCTGAATACAGAGCAACCCGTGCTAAAGCTGGAAATTTCCTGACGTTATGCAAGACTCCAGAATTAGCCTGTGAAGTGACCATGCAGCCCTTAGATCGATTTGATCTTGATGCTGCAATTTTATTTTCTGACATCTTAACCATCCCCGACGCCATGGGCTTAGGCCTACAGTTTGTCGAAGGTGATGGCCCAAGCTTTTCTAATCCTGTACGTACTGCGGCCGATATAAAAAAACTAGCCGTACCTGATCCGGGTGCCGAGTTACGCTATGTTACCGATGCAGTTTCTCTAATTCGCAAAGAACTGGATGGTCGTGTACCACTGATTGGTTTCTCTGGCAGCCCATGGACACTAGCCACTTACATGGTTGAAGGCAGGTCATCAAAAGACTTTAGTAAAATCAAAGCACTGATGTATGAACAGCCAAAATTACTGGAACAACTGCTGAGCACTGTCAGCGCCAGTGTTGCCAGCTACCTCAATGCACAAATTGAAGCGGGCGCTCAAGCATTAATGATTTTCGATACTTGGGGTGGGGTACTGACACCAGAATTATATCGCCGTTACTCACTGGCATTTATGCATTCTGTGTTAGATCAGCTCAAACGTGAACACGATGGCAAAAAAATCCCTGTGATTTTATTTTCCAAAGGCGCCAACCATTCGTTAACTGATATCGCTGCCACTGGTACTGACGGTATCGGCCTCGATTGGACTATTAATATTGCAGATGCCTCCGCCATTGTCGGAACAGACGTCGCGGTGCAGGGCAACTTGGACCCATCCGTCTTATATAGCTCACCAGAAGTTGTGCGTGAACAAGTGAAAAAGGTATTAGATGCCTACCCTCATGAAACTGGCCATGTGTTCAATTTAGGTCACGGCATTCACCCAGGTATTGACCCAGAAAATGTAAAGGCATTAGTCGATGCTGTACACGAGTTTAGCCAACGCTAAACTCGGTTTACTGACCAACTTCAAGCGCCTTATGGCCTAGCCTGAAAACTCTGGTCAAAGGCTGGCACGTGATCAATATGAAACACCTCTGGAACACCCTTTGGGTCATCCGACGCAACTAACAATCCAGTTTCTGGATTGATATTGAGCTGAATCATATCAGCCGGTAACACAGCCTTTGTTTCAGCCACATCACGCAACGCGGTACGCATGTAGTCAATCCATATTGGCAATGCAGCGGCACCACCAAACTCACTACGTCCTAATGGCTTATGCTCATCAAAGCCAACCCATACGGTAGTCACCACCTGCGGATGAAATCCGGCAAACCAAGCATCACGTTGCTCGTTGGTAGTACCTGTTTTACCTGCAATATCCTTACGACCTAAAACACGTGCTTTACGTCCGGTACCGTACTGAACCACATCGCGCAACATACTGCTAATCTGATAAATATTGGCTTCGTCAACCACCCGAGGTGCATTATTATTCGACACCTGAGCAAACTCAATCCCCATCTCTTCTAGTTCACGTTCATGTGCTGCCAGTCCAGAGGCTAAACGCTGACATTTTAAATCACAGACTCGCTGAATATTTGAGCGGTAAATGACCTTGCCCTCGGCTGATTCTATACGTTCAATAAAATACGGTTTAACACGATAGCCCCCATTAGCAAAGACCGCATAACCTTCGGCCAACTGCATTGGTGTCACCGCACCACTACCCAAAGCCAAGGTTAAATCTTTTGGTAATACAGCGGCATCAAAACCAAATTTTGATGCATGCTGACGCGCTAACTTTTGACCGATGATGCGTAATAAACGAATCGAAACCATATTGCGTGACTTGATAATTGCGGTACGCAATCGTGTTGGGCCAAAGAATTTGCCTGAGTAATTTTGTGGTCGCCAGACACTCTCAAGTTTTTTATCCTCAAACACCACCGGCGCATCATTAATCATACTAGCCGGCGTAAATCCTGCCGATAGCGCAGCAGAGTAAATAAAGGGTTTAAACGAAGAGCCTGGTTGACGTTGCGCTTGTGTCGCTCGATTAAACTTACTGTGATAAAAATCATAGCCTCCACTCAGTGCTAGCAACGCGCCATCCTGTGGTCGTAAAGAAACTAAGGCACTAGAGACTTTAGGCGCTTGAGTGAGCCGCCAACCACCGGCCTCAGTTTGAACCCTAATCAGATCCCCTACTGCCAAGACCTCGTCAACAGCCTTCGGTGTAGGCCCTTTACGATTTTCATTGATATAAGGTTTAGCATACTTAATCGAATCCAAATTTAATTCGATCTTGCCATTACGCAGTAAGACCAATGCATGCTCGGCACTAACCTCAAGCACAATACCTGCCTGCTTTTTACGAATATCGCCCATCTTTTTCAAGCGCTTAAGTAAGGCATCTTGATCCTGCATCTCAGCCTCGGCTATCTGCTGCTCTGCTCCACGATAGCCATGTCGAGCATCATAGGCCTCTATTCCTTTTTGTACCGCCAACTGTGCTGCCTGCTGTTGCTCAGCCTCTATTGTAGTGAATACACGGTAACCACTAATATAAGCGTCTTCACCATAACGCTCGTACATCTCTGCACGTACCATTTCACTGATATAGTTTGCGTCTAATTCAATTGTTGGACGATGACGCTTAGCAACTACTGCTTGCGCCTTCGCTGCGTCATATTCACTTTGCGAGATCATGCCTAACTTCAACATACGACCAAGCACATAGTTACGCCGAATTAAGGCGCGACTTGGATTGCTAATGGGATTAAAACGAGATGGGGCTTTTGGTAATCCAGCGATCATCGCGATTTGAGCTAGATTGAGGTCCTCAACATGAAGACCGTAATAAGCATCTGCAGCAGCGCCAACACCATAGGCACGATGCCCTAAATAGATTTTGTTTAAATACAACGCCAAGATTTCATTTTTACTTAGCGCTTTTTCGATCCGTAGAGCAAGCAGAATTTCTTTTATCTTTCGCGTATAGGTACGCTCATTAGTAAGAAAAAAGTTACGTGCCAGTTGCATCGTGATGGTGCTTCCACCCTGAACTTTTTGTCCGGTTAAGACCAATTTATAAACCGCACGCATGATACCCTGATAATCCACTCCAGGATGTTGGTAGAACCGATCATCCTCAGCTGCTAAAAATGCACCTGACATCAAGCTTGGAATTTCATCATAATGCAGGGGGATACGACGTTTCTCACCATACATCGCCATTAACTTGCCTTCTTTACTGAAGACACGTAGCGGTGTTTGCAATTGGATATCGCGCAGGGATTCAACAGCTGGCAACTGTGGTGCCAATATTAGGTAGCCAAGCGTCAACGTCGCCAGACCTAATGCCGATAGAGCTATCGCTATAAAAATAAGTCGCCGAAGCAGCGCTTTTGAAATGAACATAGATGTCAGAAATACTATTTGACGATGACGTCAGTCAATAAACCATGACCACGCCACATACGCAACCTTGCAACTGCTATCAGATGTACGAAAAAACCCAACACCCGTGTATTTTTGATTACAATCGACTAATTGCTGTACTAAGACTGTGCTATGAATTCACCTATCATATTAATTGGCCCGATGGGGGCCGGAAAATCCTCCATTGGAAAGCGTTTAGCTAGGCGCTTATCCCTACCTTATCGTGACACCGATCAGCTGGTTGAAGAGCGAACTGGTGTACCAATCACGACCATCTTTGAATTAGAGGGTGAAAAAGGCTTTCGCCAACGTGAAAATAAGGTTTTAGCCGAATGCAGTAGCGCCCCAGCGGCAGTAGTCGCAACGGGTGGTGGTATCGTTATACTAGAAGAGAACCAAAAGCTGCTCAGCGCCAATAAACACGTGGTTTATCTTAAGGCCTCAGTGAATTCCCAGTTCCAGCGTACGCGAAATGATAAAAAACGGCCTTTATTGCAAACAGAGGACCCACTCTTACGCTTACAACAGCTTGCTGATCAACGTAATCCGATCTACCAACGCCTAGCGAATATTACGATTAATACAGATCAACAGAGTATGATGTCTTCAGCAGAGGAGATTATTCAAGAGTTAGGCTTACATTAACCACCCTAGACTCGGTTTAAGCCGACTCTAGCTAGAGTGCAGCGAACGAACCAGCTAAAATACTATTTATTTCAAAACCAACCAGTCAACACTATGCGCAGTTTAAAGGTAGAACTAGGGGACCGCTCCTATCCGATACATATTGGTGGTAATTTACTACAGCAGCCTGAACTGTTGTTGCCACATCTGCATAGTGAACGTACGCTCATCATTACCAATGAGACCGTTGCGCCACTTTACTTGGATAGACTGCTTAACGCCTTAGCTGACAAGCAAGTCGATAGCCTCATTTTGCCTGATGGTGAAGTTTATAAAACTCTCGCTACCACTGAGCTAATTTTTAATCACCTGTTAGAAAATCGTTACTCACGCGATACCACGCTGATTGCACTTGGTGGCGGCGTTATTGGAGACATTGTCGGATTTGCTGCCGCCTGCTATCAACGCGGTGTTGAATTTGTGCAGATTCCAACGACCTTATTATCACAGGTCGATTCCTCTGTCGGTGGAAAAACTGGCGTTAATCATCCTTTAGGAAAAAATATGATTGGCGCATTTTATCAACCACAATGCGTCTTAGCCTCAACCGATACACTCACCAGCTTGCCTCAACGTGAACTTAGCGCAGGCCTTGCTGAAATCATTAAATATGGTTTGATTGCCGACGCCACTTTCTTTCGCTGGCTAGAAGACAATATTGATGCATTACTCACGCTAGACGAAACCGCTATTAACTATGCCGTCGAACGCTCCTGCCAATGCAAGGCAGAAGTAGTTGCCAGCGATGAACTTGAGCAATCCGGTCGACGCGCCTTATTGAATCTAGGGCATACCTTTGGCCATGCCATTGAAACTGGCATGGGCTATGGCAATTGGTTGCATGGTGAAGCGGTCGGCTGTGGCATGCTCTTGGCTGCTGAATTTTCAGCTCGATTAGGCTGGCTTAATGATGAGCAGGTAGCGCGTAGTCGTGCATTAATCACCGCTGCAAAATTACCTACTGCATTGCCAAGCGAGATGGATTGCCAACAGATGTTAGATCTAATGGCCGTTGATAAAAAAGTGAAGCAGGGCAAACTACGCCTAGTGCTATTACGAGATATCGGCGAAGCAGTTTTCGGCAGTGACTTTGACCAAGGCCTGCTACGTGAAACCATACAAGATTTTAGCCAACGATCATAAATGACTATCATATATGACTTAAATAAAGAACTTGGATTGCATGAGCAGTCACTAGCACCCTATGCCACACGTTCTAGTGAATCTCGAGGTCGTATATTAGATGAAGGTGAATGTGAAACTCGCTCTGAATTTCAACGAGATCGTGACCGCATTATTCACAGCAAGGCATTTCGCCGCTTAGAGTATAAGACCCAAGTCTTTATTAACCACGAAGGTGATCTATACCGGACGCGTCTGACACACTCTATTGAAGTAGCTCAGATTGCACGCTCTATTTCACGAGCATTAGGGCTGAATGAGGACCTCACTGAGGCCATCGCTTTGGCACATGACTTAGGTCATACCGCATTTGGTCATGCCGGCCAAGATGCCCTAAATACATGTATGCGTGACTATGGTGGTTTTGAACATAACCTACAATCACTGCGCGTTGTTGATACTTTAGAAGAAAAATATGCCAACTTTGATGGGCTTAATCTAACCTTTGAAACACGTGAAGGTATCTTAAAACATTGCTCGTTAAAAAATGCACGTAACATGGGTGCGGTCGGTGAGCGTTTTATTCAGCGCACACAACCTGGACTTGAAGCACAGTTAACCAACATTGCCGATGAGATTGCCTATAACAATCATGATGTAGATGATGGCCTACGCTCTGGCCTAATAACTATCGAGCAGCTACGCCAAGTAGAAATCTTTGAGCATCAATATGAACAGGTAGTAGCGCACCACCCTAATCTACATCCCAAGCGCCAGTCGAACGAAGTTATCCGACGTATCATTAATCAACTGATTAAAGACCTATTACATACCACCAGCTCAAATCTAAGCAAAAATAATATTAGCTCCGCAGCTGATGTCAAAGCGATGAAGACACCACTGGCAGCTTTTAGCCTAGATATCAAAGCTAAGAATGCAGCCTTAAAAAGTTTCTTACACAAAAATCTCTACCAACATGAGCGTGTACAAGAGATGAGTGCTAGTGCACAAAAAGTCATTACTGAATTGTTTGAGACCTTTTTTAATCAGCCTGAACGTTTGCCTGAAAAGCATCTTTATCTAGCACAGCGCATGCTTAAAAAAGAGGGTGATTATGGTTTAGCTCGTGTGGTCGCTGATTATATTGCCGGCATGACCGACCGCTATGCCCTCAGCCAGCATCAGCAGTTGAAGATAGATTGATATGGCAATAGTAACTGAAGCAACAAGCCCTATCCTTGATGCTGAAGTAGACATGCTGTTGCATCCGGAGGAGATGCAAAGCTTAGGTCTTAAGCAACAACCCTTTGCTCCAATTGTTGATAGCAACAAGCTTTTTCATGACCCACAGATAGAGATGACAAATAATATCTGTGTTGAATATCTACAGCACCCAAGCTTTACTATTTTACTACTCGGTGAAGCAGGCTCTGGCAAAACTAGCTTGTTACGACAACTGTTACTACGAAGCTTTCAACAAACATCCTATTGCGTCTTACGCGCCAGCAAAGGCCAAACTTATCCAGAGATCTGCGAGAAGCTGATTGCACAATGGGGTGACCCTGTGGCATCAGTAGAAGCAGATAGCGAATTAGTAAAAGCAATTATTAACAGAGGGAATCAGTCAGCGGCCATCCTGATTGATGACGCAGATAAATTAAGCGCAGAAACTCTAGTTGCCTTAATGCGTTTAAAGTCTCGCCTACAACATGATCACCAAATAACATTGGGATTATTATTAGCTGGCCAGAGCTTCCTCAGAAACACCCTGTCTGAATGTGAAAAAATAGATGCTGACTCAAGTGCTACGTATCAAGTCAATCTAAGACCCCTATCACAAGAACAAAGCGAGCATTACATTCAACAACGCTTAGCAAACCTAAGTGAGAGCGAAGACGAGCTACTAAGCACAAAAGACATCACAGCAGTCATCAAGATTAGCGCTGGCAACTTCATTCAAATCCAAGCCTGGGTGCTGCAAGCACTACGTGCAAGAATTGCAGGGAAACCGTTTAAGCCAAAGCTACTAATTAAACAGAAAAGAAACCAATCATCACCCAATAAGCGCTGGCTCTGGTATGCCTGCATTGCTGTAGTTTTAGTTTTAACTGTACTGGCTATCATCTTTGGCCGTTCAGCATCAGTTTCTCCAACAGCAACAGAAGTCTATGACTTAAACCTGCCTAGTGGCGATCAGGCGGTTACAACAAAGGTTACCAAAGCCAAGCCAATAGCTTTAAGCCCAACCCCAGGCTTAGACCCAGATAAGATCAGCCCTGAAGCACAACATAAAGCAAAACCAAATCATCAGAAAACCACCTCTGCCTTAAACAACATGACTTGGTTACAAGCAGCAGCTACAGAACATTACACACTACAATTGGTCGCTACACGTAAATTTGAAAATCTAGACATCATAAAAAAATATCAGCTACCCCTGCCCACCGCTTATTTCGAAAAACCGATCAACGGTGTCACCTTTTATATTTTAGTCATGGGTGATTTCAATAATGCAGCTGAGGCAAAACAAATAATTGTTTCCTTACCGCAAGAGATACAAGCATTTGGTCCTTGGCCTGCTGCTATAGCAAGCATACAAAAATACATCCAATAACTATTTGTGAGCTAGATTGATTGCCATAGCAGCAAGGCTGAACCTATACTCAGCCCTCAAGCACGCGGTTTACCTCCGCAGCGACAGCCCAACCTACAGATAGCGATGGCCGGAAAAATACCACAAACCTTTATTGATCAAGTTGTTCAACAGACCGATATTGTCGATCTGATCAATGGCTATGTGGAAT
>Ga0228619_1000177_pt1 | contig 29135 bp, 30 predicted proteins | sample 22DmetaG_FD_190065 | JGI IMG/M metagenome (GOLD analysis project Ga0228619, IMG submission 190065) | Seawater microbial communities from Monterey Bay, California, United States - 22D | ecosystem: Environmental > Aquatic > Marine > Coastal | place: USA: California | collected 2016-10-12 | reverse complement strand
GATTTACCAAATGGAGAAAAAGTTGAAGACACCTATTTTGCAATAAAGGAAATTGGAATTCATTTAAAACAGATGAATATAATTCCCGTTTTTATTGGAGGAAGTCATGATTTATTGTTTCCGTTATATGAGGTTTTTCAAAAGTTTAATCAATTAGTTAATGTTGTTTCAATAGATCGATCATATGATTTTTCACAGGAAGATGAATTGATTTCTGGACGTTCTTACATGAGCAAAATAATTATGGAAAAGCCTAATGTTTTGAATAATTACACCAACATTGGTTTTCAGACGTACTATTGCGCAGTTGAAGAAAAAGACCTCATGGAAAAGCTCTATTTTGATGGGATTCGACTAGGACAAGTTTTGGATGATCCTACCATTACAGAGCCTGTTTTTAGGGATGCTGATATTGTTGGTTTTGACATGAAATGCTTGTCTTGGCAGGCTATAGCAGATCCATTGAAGGGTCAGCCAAACGGAATAGATTCTAGAACAATTTGTGGATTGACTCGATATACAGGGATTAGTGATCGAATTAGTTTTATGGGTATTTATGAGATTCCCTCAACACCAATGACTCATCAACTTTTGGCACAAATGATATGGTATTTTATTGAAGGAGTCCATTACAGGTTTGGGGAATATCCTGTTTACACCCAAGATTTTTCAAAATATTCAGTGACTCTTTCAGATCAAATTATGGTATTTTATAAGAGTGAAAGTAGTCAACGATGGTGGATGGAATTAACAAATAATTCACATCTAAATAATAAATCAAAAAGTACAACGTTATTAGCATGCACAGAAAAAGATTATCAAGATGCATTACATGATAATATACCTGATCGATGGTATAATGCGGTCAAGCGTCTTTGATTTTTGAGATATGATTGATTTTTAAAAATTAATTATTATCATTACACTGCACAGTGAAATTATTTATAAAAAAATACCTAGTTTTATGCTGAACAAAAGCATACAATAGATTTTAATAAAAATATTAATGAAAAGACTTTTAGTTCTCCTGAGCGTATCTCTTCTACTTATTTCATGTGGAAATAAGAACAGAGGAGAACTTATCGGTGTTAAACAACAAAAATGGTTTGGTGAAAAGCCATATGGGATGCAATTGATTGAAGGCGGTGCCTACATCATGGGTAAGTCAGATGAGGATATTGCACAACTTCAAAATGCACCTGCTAGAACAGTAACAGTTCCTTCCTTTTACATGGATGAGACTGAAATAACCAACAGTGAATACCGTCAATTTGTTTACTGGGTTAAAGATTCTATAGCTTTAGCCATGCTTGCAAGAAAAGCAGATGAGCTTGAACTTGGTGAGGATAACAAAAACGGGATCGGAGAATTTGCTTTTCAAGATGCTGATACCTCGAAACTCAATGAGTTTCAAAAATACATGCGCGCCAATTATTATGAAGTAAGTGATGATTTGTACGCAGGTCGTCCGCTAAATTGGGATGCTGATTTGAGTTGGAATACCGAGGACTACTATGACCAAGCGTATGCTGAGGTCATGGATTCGTTATATTTGCCCCCAGAATTATGGTATAATGGGGAGATAAAACTAGATGTTTCAAAACTAGTTTACGCATATGCTTGGTTTGATGCAGAAGGGGCAGCCGCTGAATCAAAAAGAACACGTCAACAATTTATTGACAGAACACCATTTATCAAAAAGGAGAAGGTTCAGATTTATCCCGACACTACAGTTTGGATTAAGGATTTTGTTTATTCCTACAATGAGCCTATGCACAATGACTACTTTTCTCACCCAGCCTACCAAGATTATCCAGTGGTTGGAGTTTCTTGGGGACAAGCTGTAGCTTTTTGTAATTGGAGAACAAATTTCAAAAATGGATATCAACGTGAAAAAGGAAAGCCTACAGTAAGTAGATTTAGATTGCCTAACGAAGGTGAATGGGAGTATGCTGCTCGTGGAGGAATTCCTTCTGGGACATATCCTTGGGGATCCCCGTATCTTTTAAATGATAGAGCATGTTTCTTGGCTAATTTTAAACCATTACGTGGAGATTATGCATCAGATCAAGCGGTATATACTGTGGAAGCACGTTCTTATGAACCGAATGACTACAATCTTTACAACATGGCTGGTAATGTTGCTGAATGGACAAATTCATCTTATGATACTGGGGCATATGAATATTTAGCTTCACTCAATCCTAATATGTCTTTTAAAGATGAAGCCCGAAAAGTAATTAGAGGAGGATCTTGGAAAGATGTTGCTTACTTCTTGAGAGTGAGTTCAAGAGACTATGAATATTCGGACACCTCAAGAAGTTATATAGGGTTCAGAACAGTTCAAGATTATTTAGGGGTCCAAAAGGTAAAAATCAAATAATTTTTGAATTCATGAATTCTTAGTATCTTTAACATCAAGAAGAATTTCAATAAATATCACTAAAAATAAAAAAGAAATGGATGACAAAACGTTAAACAAACGCCTGAGAAGTAAAGTTGCAATGCACATGTTATTTGGTTTAGGAGGTGCCGTTGTAATTATAGGAGCACTTTTTAAAATATTACACCTTGAAATAGGACCAATAACAGGAGGATTAGTTTTAGGACTAGGGTTAGGAACAGAGGCATTAATTTTTACAGTTGCTGCTCTAAATACAGGAGAGATTAAAGAAGAACACAACGATTATGTGAAAAAAGTTAAAGGTTCTGGACCTCAAAAAACAGCTTCAAGTTCAGACGAAGGATTATCTTCTAAAATTGACGCTATCATGGCAGAAGCAAAATTAGATGTTAGTCTAATGAATTCTCTTGCAGACAGTATTAAAGGTTTGGAGTCATCTGCAAAAGCACTTTCTCCAGCTACAGATGCAATCTCAGCATCACAAACATATTCTACAGAATTGGCTAATGCAGCATCAAGTTTGGAACAATTAAATTTAAATTATCAAAACCAACTTCAGCAGTCTAAAGAAGGGGTTGACTTCAATGATAAAGTAGGTGAAAACGCAGAACAACTTAGAGCTCAAATGGAAAGTTTATCAGCCAACTTAGCTGCATTGAATGATGTATATGGCGGTATGTTGAATGCAATGAATAAAAAATAAGACATGGCTGGAGCAAAAGAAACCCCCAGGCAGAAACTTATCAGTCTGATGTACCTTGTATTTATTACCATGCTTGCATTAAATGTAAGTAAAGAGGTATTAGATGGATTTGGTCAAATGTTTGTTAAAATTGCTGATGCAAATGAACGTGTTTCAGAGAGTAATAATTTGTTGTATGCCAATATTGAAGTAAATGCTTCTGAAAAAGGTGGTAAATGGGTTGGTCATGACCGAACTGCAAAACAAATTAAAGAGGAATCAGATGCCTTTTTCAATAAAATTGAAGACATCAAAACAAAAATTACCGAAAAGCAAAAACTTAAAGATCCTAATCTTGAAAAATTTGCTGAAATGGATAAAGGAGAAGCGCTTGATGTTATATGGTTTAAAGAAGGTTCAGTTGGAGCTTCGGATGAATTCCTAAGCATGATCGAAGAATATCGAGGCCATGTGATAAAAGTTTTTGGAAGTCAGTATCCAGCATCAATTGACATGGTAGAAGCTAGATTCTTTATTGGAGACATGAACAGGAATGTCAAAAATAAAGACAATATGGATGAACCATGGTTAGATGCAAATTTTAAAGGATTTCCTTTAATTTCATCTTTAGCAAAGCTAACGATGATGCAAAACGATATTCGTCAAACAGAACATGATGTATTGACAACCCTCATGGGTAAAGAACTTAAAATGTCTTCTACTGTAAATGAATCCAATTACACGAGTCTTTTAATCACAGAAAAAGGGGCTTATTATCAAGGTGAAACTTTTGATGGTAGTGTAATATTGGGACGCAAAGGAGGAGCTCAAAACCCAAACTCGGTAGATTTGAAAATAGATGGAAGAAAGTTATCATCTTCTGACTACGATTTGATTCCTGGTGGGATAAAGCTGAAGGTTAATGCTGGTTCTCCTGGAGACCACACTATTGATGGAGATCTTGTTTTTCTTAACGAAGGAAATGAGTCTAAAATTTCAGTAAATCAAACGTATTCTGTTATTTCTAAACCCAATTCAGCCGTTATTTCTGCGGATAAAATGAATGTGGTATATCGTGGAGTGCAAAATCCAATAACGATTTCAATACCTGGTATACAAGACAGCAAAATCAGAGCTTCTGCGCCTGGATTAAAACGTGTAAGAGGGAGTAAATACAATTTATTCCCAGGAAAAGGAAGAGAAGTTAAAATCAATGTTTCCGGTACTTTACCCGATGGAAACAGGGTTTCTTCAGTTTCATCATTTCGAATTAAGGATATTCCAAAACCTGCAGGATATTTTCGAGGAAAATCCGGTTCCTTTACATTGCCAAAATCTAGTTTAGAAAGAGGTGCGGTAGATGCGAAGTTGGAAGACTTTGATTTTGATTTACCTTTACAAGTTAAATCCTTCCGTTTTAGAGCTCCTGGACAACCAAGTGCAGTAATTCGAGGAAATAAATTGGATAATAAGGCGATTAGGACTTTGAGTAGAATTAAAAATGGACAGACAATAATTATTTCTGACATTGAAGTAATAATTCCTTCAAATCCGAGTTATAAGTTAAAACAAACCTCGCCGATATCCATTACGATCAACTAATTGTTATCCAAATGAAAAAGCAAGTCTTTATTGTTTTATTTACTTTTCTAATTTGTGTTCAACAAAGCTGGGCTCAAGCCAATCTTTTGAACGCTAAAGTTCCTCAAGAAATTGGGGTCCAAAATGAACAGCAAATTAAGGCAGATAATAGTTCACCTATAGCTTACGGATATGTAGACGATAGAGATATCTTATGGTCAAAGACAGTTTGGGAGACAATTGATTTAGATGAGCGAATTAACTTTCCTTATTATTATCCAACAATCAATAACGGATATCTTTCCAACACGAGACAATCGTTATACAGAATTTTAATAGATAATATTAATGCTGGAAACATTACAGAAATTTATTCCACTTCCTATTTTAATGAAAAATTGACACCTGAAGATTTAGAGGACAGATTGTTGTCTAAACAACTTTCAACAATTGGTATTGAGAAGTCAAATTCAGGAGAGGAAGTAACGGATAACGATTATGACATCTATAAAATTGAGACAGATAAGGTAATTCAATACAGAATTAAGGGGACTTGGTATGTTAACAAGCGTCTGGGTGAACTAAAGTATAGACTTTTGGGAATAGCACCTGTTGCTCCAGATGTTTCTACTCTAAGTGATGGTCCAGCAGCGATGGCAGATGCATTAGTTCCACTCTTTTGGGTATGGTTTCCTGATGCACGTGAGGCTTTGAGTAAGAGTAAAGTATTTAACTCAAGGAATTCTTCGCAGCCTATTACCTTTGATAATATGCTTAATTCAAGACGATTTAATTCTGTTATCTATCAAGAGGAAAATGTATATGAAGACCGTGCAGTAGATCAGTATATTTATGAAGATGCATTACGTCAGTTACTTGAATCTGAACGTATAAAATCTGTTATTAGAGACTTTGAACAAGATCTTTGGAATAATTAAATTTACCCCTTAAATGAATAGAGCGCTTTAGGAAACTAAAGCGCTTTTTTTATGGTATTTTTGTAGACTATGAAACATTCGATTGTTGTTGGTTTTGGTTTGGCTGGATTTCATTATGCACGACAATTAAAGTCACATAATAAAGATTTTCTCATTATTGATACTTCTCAAAATAGTGCAAGTAGAAATGCTGCTGGAATTTGTAATCCAACGGTTTTGAAACGCTATACTATGGCTTGGAAAGGAGCTGAATTCTTGAAGTATGCCATGCCAAAATACCAAGATTTTGAAGCAGATTTTAAAACACAAGTATTCCACTCTTTACCAATACAGCGTTATTTTTTTTCAGCAGGAGAACAAAATAGTTGGTCAGTTGCCTCTCAAGAGGACGGATTAAAAGAGTTTTTAGATCCTATTTTTAAGACTAATTCTTTAGAAGGAATCAAAAGAAACTTTGGTTATGGTACGGTCCACAATGTAGGACGTTTGGCAATTAATGAACTATTAGAAACCTTTTTAACACATTTGAATACCGATCAAAAACTAGAATCAACTTTTGATTATACCGCATTAAAAATTCATGATGATAAAGTAATTTATAAAGGTGTAGAAGCAAAGAATATTGTCTTTTGTGAGGGCTATGGTTTAAAAGAGAATCCTTGGTTTAATTACCTTCCATTAATTGGCTCAAAGGGAGAGTATTTGAAAATAAAAGCTGCTGAATTATCCCAAGAGCAAATTATAAAAGGAGGTATCTTTATCAGTCCAATAGAAAAAGATCTCTTTTGGGTTGGCGCCACCTTCAATCGTGATGATAAATCAAACTCAACATCCGAAAAAGGATTACAATGGATTCTTTCAAAACTTGAAACTTTTATCGATTGCCCTTTTGAGATCGTTCATCATGGCGCTCAAATTCGACCTACCGTTTCGGACCGACGGCCTTTATTGGGGAATCATCCTTTACATAACAATTTGTATGTTTTCAATGGTTTAGGTACTCGCGGTGTTCTAATGGCTCCACTGCTTTCATGTTGGCTTTATGAATTTATTGATTTTAAAAAAGAATTACCAGATGCAGTAGCGATTAATCGTTTTGAAACCTATTTTAGCAATCCAATAAGGACCTATGTTTAATGCACATAACATCACCGTTAGTTTTGGAGGCGAAACCCTTTTTGACTCTATTTCTTTTCGATTAGGAAAAGGCGATAGGGTTGGTCTTATTGGTAAAAACGGTGCAGGGAAATCCACCTTATTAAAACTGTTGGCAAAGGAGAATAATCCAACCTCTGGAACCTTTGCCCTTGAGAAAAATTGTCAAATAGGATACCTCCCTCAAGATTTAGATTTTGAAAATGGACGTACAGTTTTGGAAGAAGCTTATTTAGCTTTTGAAGAGATCATTAAAGTAGAGAGACGTCAAGAGGAAATCCATGAGTTTATGGGTAATACTCAGGATTACGAAAGTCAGGCCTATATGGACGTCTTAGATGAGCTTACCGAGCTCAATACACGATATGAAATGATAGGAGGCTATCATTATCAAGCCCAAACGGAAAAAATACTGGTAGGATTGGGTTTTACTATGGAAGATTTAAACGCTCCAACGGATACTTTTTCTGGAGGTTGGCGTATGCGAATTGAGTTAGCCAAACTGCTTTTAAAAGAAAATGACATTCTATTATTAGATGAGCCAACTAACCACTTGGATATAGAATCTATTATTTGGTTGGAACAGTTTCTCAAAAAATATAAAGGGGCTTTAGTCATGGTTTCTCATGACCGTATGTTTCTGGATCAGGTGACTAATCGCACCATTGAAATTGTACAACAAAGGATCTTTGATTTTAAAAAATCCTATTCTGAATATATGTTGCTCCGTCATGAGTTACGAGCACAACAACAGGCTGCTCAAAAAAACCAAGAGAAGCAGATTCAACAAACAGAAAAGTTAATCGAACGTTTTAGAGCCAAAGCATCTAAAGCAAGTATGGCACAGTCTCTTATTAAAAAACTGGATAAGATTGACCGTATTGAAATAGATCCTGAGGAGAATAGAAAAATTAAATTTGAATTCGCAATATCACATCAACCAGGAAAAATAATTTTAGAGACACAGAATATTTCTAAAGCTTATGACGATAAGCAGGTGTTGAATGGAGTTAATATGGAAGTAGTCAGAGGAGAGAAAATAGCTTTTGTTGGACAAAACGGACAAGGAAAATCCACTTTAGCAAAAATCATTGTAGATGATATTTCCTATGAGGGGGAGGTGAAATTGGGACATAACGTGGAGTTGGGCTATTTTGCTCAAAATCAATCTACTTATTTGGATGGCTCAAAGACTGTTCTAGAATCTGCTGAAGATTCAGCAACTCCGGAAAATAGAACAAAAGTAAGAGATTTGTTGGGATCCTTTTTGTTTCAAGGAGACGCTGTTGAGAAGAAAGTATCTGTGCTTTCTGGAGGAGAGCGAAATCGATTGGCACTCTGTAAATTATTATTACAGCCATTTAATGTGTTGATCATGGACGAGCCAACTAATCATTTGGACATAGCTTCAAAGAACGTGTTAAAAGAGGCTTTGCGAAATTTCAAAGGAACCTTAATTTTAGTTTCTCACGACAGAGATTTTGTTCAAGGCTTGTGCGAAAAGGTTGTTTCCTTTAAAGATCGTGAAGTGAAACCTTTTTTAGGAGATATAAATGCATATTTGGAATATCAAAAATTCTCTTCATTGAAAGAGTTAGAGAAGAAAACTCCCGTTGTGCGTCAAGAAAAAAAAGAGAGTGATTCTGCAAGTTTTGAAAAGCAAAAAGAGCAACGCGCTGCTCAACAAAAAATTGAAAAAGTAGAAAAGAAGATCGCTCGATTAGAAAAGAAGATTAAAGAGATTGACTTTGACCTTGAAATAGAATACGACAAAACAATTGCTCAGCCTAATTTTTTTGATAATTACCAAGCCAAAAAGAATGAACTTGAGCAATTGATGCAAATCTGGGAAGAGCTTCAAGCTACATTAGAATAGCACATAAACGATGGAAGAACATTTTTTTCAATGTCCTTATTGTTGGGAAGCTATTTCCATGCTTTTTGACTCTAGTCTCAATCAAAGTCAATATGTTGAAGACTGTGAAGTTTGCTGTCATCCCATAGAAGTACACTATCAAAAAGATGAAGACGGGACAGTATTAATAGAACCCTTATAATTCGTTTGATAGCTTAGATTCCCTGTAAATAACGTTCTGCATCAAGAGCAGCCATACAACCTGTTCCAGCAGCCGTTACCGCTTGACGATAATCTTTATCTTGAACATCACCGGAAGCAAAGACCCCTGGTAAATTAGTTTCAGTAGTTTTTCCTTTAGTAATCAAATATCCAGCTTCATCCATATCCAATTGCCCTTTGAAGATTTCCGTATTTGGTTTATGCCCAATTGCAATAAATAATCCGGCAATTGGGATTTCTTCCAATGCTCCAGTTTGGTTATTTTTCATACGTAAGCCTTCAACTACTTGTTCTCCCAGTACTTCATCAATTTCAGTGTTATAACGCAGATCAATATTAGGAGTACTTGTTACTCGATGTTGCATGGCTTTAGATGCGCGCATTTCATCTTTTCGAACCAACATGGTAACCTTAGAACAGATTTTTGCTAAGTAAGTCGCTTCCTCAGCAGCAGTATCTCCTCCTCCTACTATAGCAACGTTTTGTCCTTTATAAAAGAAGCCATCACATACAGCACAAGCAGAGACACCTCCACCTCTCAATCGTTGTTCGCTTGGAAGGCCCAAATATTTTGCAGTTGCTCCAGTGCTGATAATTATAGTTTGTGCATGAATTTCTGTTCCATCTTCAGCAAAGGCTTTGTGCATTCCTCCTTTCTGAGTTCCAAATTCTACTTTGTTGATAAAACCAATACGAACTTCTGTACCGAAACGCTCTGCTTGTTGCTGTAATTGTAACATCATAGTAGGACCATCAATACCATCTGGATATCCTGGGAAGTTATCTACTTCAGTAGTGGTGGTCAGTTGCCCTCCGGGTTCCATTCCGGTGTAAAGGATTGGTTTCAAATCAGCGCGAGCTGCATAAATAGCTGCTGTATAGCCCGCAGGGCCACTTCCGATAATTAAAGTTTTAAGCGTTTCCATTCGTTTCAATATTTTGATCAAATGTAAAGGATATAATTTAGTCGTATCTTCGTTTTTAATTAGATTTATTAATAAACTTATCAATGTTTTCTTTTCAAAAGATTGTTTTTCCAATTCTCCTCTTTTTTCTATCTTGTAAAAGCCCTAAATCAGAAAATGCCGAAGAAATTATTCAAAAAGCGTTACATCAGTCTGGGTTTGATAAGCCTTCATTTTCTGTTGATTTTGATTTTAGAGACTATCACTACACATTGACACGCAAACCTTCTTTTTATTATTTTTCAAGAAGTACAATTCAAAAGGATATTGAAGTGAAAGATGTCATGACCTCTTCAAAACCTTTACAGCGTTTTATAGGTGGGAAAGTGATTCAACTTTCAGATAGTCTTCAGAGGGTCTATTCCAATTCTTTAAATTCTGTAATGTATTTTTTTCAACTTCCTAAACCTCTTCAAGATACTGCTGCAATAAACGAATTAGTAGGAGCTGTTGTAATTCATGGAGACACATATTGGACCCTTAAGGTAACTTTTAAAGAAGAAGGAGGTGGAGAAGATTTTCAGGATGAATACCGTTACTGGATTAATCAAAAAAATCACGAAATAGATTATTTAGCATATAATTATCTAACTGATGGAGGAGGCACTCGGTTTCGTCGTGCGGTAAACAAAAGAAAAATTGAAGGAATTTTCTTTCAAGATTATGTAAATTATAAATCTTTTCAAAAATTCGAACAATTAGACAGTTTGCCTAGTCTGTTTGAACAGAAAGAGTTAGAGCAAGTTTCTTTAATTGAAAATAAAAATATTAGAGTAGTAAAATAAAGTAAGCCCACAATATGTGGGCTTACTTTTATTCATTAGTCTTTCTTTGCTGGATTAAGATCCAATTTTTGGACTCTTCAGAAGAGTCAAAAAGATGTTCTTCTAGAGAGATCAACTCAAGGGAATGTTCAAAAACATTAAAATTGAGTAGGCTTACTGAAGGTATTAGCATGCCTAAAGACAAGTGGAGTGATACAATGTAGGTAATTGATTTTTTCACACGGGGACATTTTATACAAATGTACATAGGATTAAATAAATAAACATATTTCCAATGCTGAGTTTGAAAAGAAATCCTAAATTTGGAATTCGCAACAATTTATAGGATGATTAATACATCAGAAATTGCTTTACTTGAATATAAGGCGCCAGGTAGTTTTGAGGAGACACGTTATGAAAAATTACATAATGTAATTGTTGATTCCTCCTCAGAGGGATCAATAAAAATTGCTCACACCATAGCAAGTCTCATTATCGAAAAACAAGATCAAGATCAAATGTGTGTCTTGGGACTTGCGACTGGATCGAGTCCTCTGAGTGTGTATAGAGAACTAGTAAGATTGCACAAAGAAGAAGGATTAAGCTTTAAAAATGTAATCACGTTTAATTTGGACGAATATTTTCCACTCTCCAAAGAGGATGTCCAAAGCTATCATTACTTCATGCATTCTAATTTATTTGATCATGTAGATATTAAAACTGAAAATATTAACATCCCCGATGGTGAAGTTTCAATTCAAGAAGTCAGAAACTCTTGCATAGCTTATGAAAAGAAAATAGATAAAGTAGGAGGAATTGATTTACAAATTTTAGGGATAGGGAGAACAGGTCATATTGGATTCAATGAACCGGGTTCTCATTTAAACTCTCAGACACGTACCATTACTTTAGATCATCTTACTCGCTTTGATGCAGCTCCCGCCTTTCAAGGAATTGAAAATGTCCCAAGGAAAGCCGTTACTATGGGTATTCAAACCATACTAAACGCAAAGCGAATTTTGCTAATGGCTTGGGGTTCTTATAAAGCTGAAATCATTCAAAAAGCCATTGAAGGAGGAGTTTCAGCCATGATTCCCACCACTTATTTACAACATCACAAAAATACTACTCTCATCTTAGATTCTGAGGCAGCCTCAGAGTTAACACGAATTAAAACACCCTGGCTTGTAAGTACTTGTGATTGGAATGAAGCCAATCGTTCAAAAGCAATTGCTTGGTTATGCGAAACCACAGGAAAGTCAATTTTAAAGCTTATCGATGAAGATTATAATCAGCATGGAATGTCAGATTTGTTGGCCTTACACGGGAGTGCTTATGACCTAAATATTGAAATGTTTAATCGGTTACAGCGCTCTATAACAGGTTGGCCAGGTGGAAAGCCTAATGCAGATGATCAATATAGACCAGAGCGAGCTAACCCTTATCCTAAAAGGGTAATTATTTTTAGTCCACACCCAGACGATGATGTAATCTCAATGGGGGGGACGTTTGATCGTCTAGTGTCTCAAGGTCACGAAGTACATGTGGCTTATCAAACCTCTGGTAATATTGCCGTATCTGATCAAGACGCACTTAAATATCTAGAAGTAACTTCAGACTTAATTGAAGAGAAATCAAACCCTCAATTAGAGATATTGAAAAAAGCATTTTTGGAAGCAAACCCAAATCATCCTACTAATCGTTCAATTTGTGATTTGAAAGGGAGTATAAGAAAAAGAGAATCTTTAGGTGCAACACGTTATTTTGCTGTTCCAGATAAGCAAGTTCATTTTATGAATCTCCCTTTTTATGAAACAGGAATGATTGCTAAAAATCCAATTTCACAAAAAGATATTGATCTTACGGTTGCAATAATTGAAAAGATCAAACCTCATCAAATCTATGCGGCAGGAGACCTAGCAGATCCTCATGGAACACACCGTGTTTGTTTGGATATTATTTTTGCTGCTTTAAAAACTCTCAAACCTAAACCCTACATGAAAGATTGTTGGGTTTGGCTGTATAGAGGGGCTTGGCATGAATGGGATATTCATGAAATTGAAATGGCGGTTCCTATGAGTCCTGATCAAGTTTTAAGAAAAAGAAAAGCGATTTTTTACCATCAATCACAAAAAGATGGGGTCATGTTTCAGGGAAATGACCATAGAGAATTTTGGGTGAGGGCAGAGGAAAGAAATGAGGCTACAGCTAAAAAATATCAAGCGATGGGATTAGCAGAATATGCTGCAATTGAGGCATTTAAACGCTATCTCTTCTAATGTTTTACAACTGCTTCGATCTGGTAATCATAAGCAGCTCTTAAATAATCTATGTTGCCTAATGAATCCAGAAAGAAACTTTTGCGCGTTTTATTCAAAGATAGGTCTGTTTGAGTTTCAGTAGTTTCATTAGTAATTAAGCTTATTTTCCCATCGTGATTTACTTGGGAGGCCTGTAATTTGAATGTATTGGTATTGAAGAAGTAGTGCCAGATGTCATTCTGTTTTCCTTCTGGATAGCTTACTTTGAGTACATGTACAGGTAAACTGTCCAATAATTTTTTCACTCCTTGATACTCTAACTTGGTACCTGAATCTAGGAGTTTATAGGGTTGCCAAAATACATATAGCGCACCCTTAGCAGATTGAAGCGCATGATTCAATTGAAGAGAATCAAAAACCTGTTTATTGTTTTCAAATAACTGAATTTTTCCACTCTGATATATTGATTTGGAAATGGATCCCAATTTTTCAGATTCTATTTGTGTGCTAAAGGGTTCAAAAGAATGGGATATTTTTTGAACTATTTTTCGCTCAAAGTCCCCATTTGGAAAGTACAATACGGTTTCTTTTTTGTAATCAATTTTAGCAATACTTTCCCATTTTTCAGAACCACCGTGAGCAGCTATACTTTTCCGAACCAAAAGCTTAGCATCCATTTTTTTATCACAACTTATGAATAATATCAATAAACTCACAAATAAGGCTAAAAAGTAGAGTTTCTTATTTAACAAATAGAGATTCAATTAATTTGTATTTTAGTTAAAAATAAAATGATCATGCAAAAACTTAAATCAGCAACCGTAAAATTAGTCTTTTTACTTTTCTTCCCCGCTTTGACTCTTCAAGCACAAAAAAAAATCTCTAAACGTCAAATAAATGATATTAAAATAGAGATAATGCAAGAGGTTGAGGATCGACACAAGAATACACAAGTGATGATTGATAAGGTTTTTAGTTTTGCTGAATTAGGATTTCAGGAGTATGAATCTTCTGCTTATTTAACAAGCATACTAGAAACTGCTGGTTTTTCAATAGAAAGAGGTATTTCTGGAATTCCAACTGCTTGGATGGCACAATGGGATCATGGAGAAGGTCCTGTCATAGCATTGGGAAGTGATGTTGATTGTATTCCAAAAGCATCACAATATCCTGGGGTTGCCTATCATAAACCTATGGTTGAGGGAGCACCTGGTCATGGGGAAGGTCATAATTCAGGAATACCCGTAATTATTACTGCAGCACTTGCTTTACAAGAACAAATGAAAAAAAACGACTTAGGGGGTTCTCTGGTCGTGTGGCCAGGTATTGCAGAAGAATTAGTTGCTTCAAAAGCGTGGTATGTCAGAGATGGTTATTTTGAAAAAATAGATATGTGTATTTTCACTCATGTAAGTAGTAATTTATCTGTTTCTTATGGTCAAGCAAGAGGAACGGGATTAATCTCGGTAGAATATACTTTTGATGGTGAAGCGGCACATTCTGCAGGTTCTCCATGGAGAGGAAGAAGTGCATTGGATGCAGCAGAATTAATGAATGTGGGTTGGAATTATAAACGAGAGCATCTACATCCATTGAAAAGATCTCATTCTATTTTTACGGATGCAGGTGATCAGCCTAATGTTGTTCCTTCCAAAGCATCGATTTGGTATTATTTTAGAGACATTACTTATGATGGAATCATGAAAATGTATAATGATGGGAATAATATCGCCAAAGGAGCTGCATTAATGACCGATACTAAAGTCACTTCTAAAGTTTTAGGAACAGCTTGGCCTAGACATTTCAATAAGATAATTGCTGAAACAATGGATTTAAACATTCAAAAAGTGGGACTTCCTAGCTGGTCTGACGCTGATCAACAATTAGCAAAAGCCGTTCAAAAAGAGGTAAATTCAAAAAATGAAAAAGGTTTAGCTACAGCGCTTTCAGGGATTGGAAAACCTCAAAAGAACCCAGTAAGTGGAGGGTCAGACGATATAGGCGATATTTCATGGACGATCCCTACCGTTACTTTGCGTTTCCCTTCAAATATTCCTGGTTTGCAAGGACATCACTGGTCCAATGCTATTGCCATGGCTACTCCCATTGCACATAAAGGAGCAACAGCAGGAGCAAAAGTAGTGGCAACAACAGTGATAGATTTTCTTACAAAACCTGAGCTTTTAAAAAGTGCAAAGAATTATTTTAAAAATGTGCAAAGTAAAGACACAGAATACAAGCCCATGATTACAGAAAAAGATCCACCACCAATCTATTTGAATGAAGGGATCATGAAACAATATAGACCACAGCTTGAAAAATTTTATTTTGATGAAACTAAATATGACACATATTTAGACCAACTAAACATTCAATATCCAACCTTAAAGTAGATGAAAAAAACTTCCATACTTTTCGTTTTTTACTGTTTGTTTTTTGTGCAACTTTTTGCTCAGCAAAAGATTTCAAAACCAGATTCTTTGGCTATTGTTTCAAAGCTTTTTAAACAACAAGCAGATTGGAATAAAGGTGATATTGACGCGTTTATGGAAGGGTACTTAAAATCAGATAAATTAGTTTTTTCTGGATCTTCAGGGCCTATTTATGGTTGGGAAGCAACCAAAGAGCGGTATAAAAAAAATTACTCCAATAGATTATTAATGGGAACATTGTCCTTTGATGTTTTGAATTTAATAAAGTTAAGTCCCACAGTAGCTCAACTACAAGGGAAATTTCATCTTGCAAGAGAGATCTCTGACACTAGTGGTTTTTTTACAATTATTTGGCTTAAATTAGACAATCAATGGTTGATCGTATCAGATCATACTTCTTCTTCTCAATAAAATAATATGCAAAAAAAAACAGGTCTTCTTCTTGGTCCAATTACATTCTTAATTGTCCTTGTTTTTGGTTCATTTGAAGGTTTGTCGTCTCAAGGTTTAGCTGTTTTGGCAACAACCTTTTGGATTGCTATTTGGTGGATTACAGAGGCCGTCCCAATCGCAGTTACAGCTTTGCTTCCCATTGTTTTGTTTCCCTTGACTGGAGGAATGGAACTATCAACAACCACTGCGGCTTTTGGGCATAAATATGTATTTCTTTATTTGGGAGGTTTCCTGATTTCTATTGCAATTGAAAAATGGAATTTACACAGAAGAATTGCCCTTAATATTATTGCCTTTATTGGTTCAGATATTCGAAAAGTGATTTTAGGATTTATGCTAGCAACCGCTTTTTTATCAATGTGGATTTCCAATACAGCCACTTCTGTAATGATGCTCCCCATTGGAATTGCCATCATAAAACAATTGAAAGATAACCCTGCAACCGATGAAAATGAAAATCAAGTCTTTGGGAAGGCCTTAATGCTTGGAATTGCTTACAGTGCCTCCATTGGGGGAATTGCCACCTTAATAGGCACACCTCCCAATTTAGTTTTGGCGGGAGTTATATCGGAAACCTATGGAGTTGAGATTGATTTTTTTAAGTGGTTTATTTTTGGATTTCCAATTTCGATTATTCTTTTAGTTTTTTGTTGGATTTATTTAACACGCCATGCGTTTAAATTTAAACAAACAGAATTTCCAGGAGGACTAAAAGAGATTAAACGTTTAAGAACAGAATTAGGGCCTATTTCATATGAAGAACGATGGGTAAGTTTAGTTTTTATTCTAGCTGCATTTTCATGGATTAGTCGTTCCTTTATTTTAAAGCCTCTTTTTCCTGCTTTAGACGATACTATAATTGCAATTTTTTTCGGGGTATTACTTTTTATATTACCCTCAAAGAAGAAAAGCGAAGCCATTATTTCATGGAAAGATACTTACAATCTGCCATGGGGAATTATCATTCTTTTTGGAGGAGGAATGGCTTTAGCAAAAGCATTTGAAGTCAGTGGATTGGCTATTTGGTTGGGTGATTTAATGAATGATTTTGGGAGTTTACCGTTGATACTACTCATTCTTGTATTGGTTACAGCAATAAACTTTTTGACAGAGATAACTTCAAATCTTGCTACCACAGCTATGTTGCTCCCTGTGCTGGCCCCTTTAGCCCTTGAGGTTGGAGTTCATCCATTTGGTTTGATGGTAGGTGCTGCAGTTGCAGCCTCATGTGCTTTCATGCTCCCAGTAGCAACTCCCCCAAATGCGGTCGTTTTTGGATCTGGATACTTGACAATACCTGATATGGTTTCCAAAGGGATTATTCTCAATTTATTTTCCATTATCTTAATCACAATCATGGTATATTTTCTTTTACCTGTAATGTGGGATATCGATTTAGCTAAGTTTCCACTGATTTTTACTCCATAATTTAAGGCAGGGGAAAGTCAAAATAAGTAGTAGGAAAGGGTTCGTTTTTAAGACTAAAATGCCACCATTCTTTTTCATAGGGATTAAATCCCCCTTGGATCATTAGGTCTCTTAATAGTCTTCGATTCTCCATTTGTTTTGGACTTGTTTTTTGGTAATTGAAATGAGAGGCTTCACCAAAGTAATCCCATTTCCCTCCCATGTCGATTTCTTTCCCTTTACGTCTTCCCTTGAGATAAACTAAGGTGACATCAATAGTACTTCCCCTAGTATGTCCACTTTTTTCAGCAATATATCCTAATTCAAAGAGGTCTTCCTTTTTTAAATTTGGATAATATTCTCGTTTTTTCAATGTATCAGGCGCAGAAGTAGCCCACGAGACAAATACATCCACAGCGCTTTGGGGACGGTAGGCATCAAACACTTTCAATCCTAATCCTTTTGGTCTCAGTTGTGCTTGCACTTTTCTTAATGCGATAGAAAGGGCTTTTGTACCAATGGCTTTTTCAGAGGTATATCCTGTTACAATTTTCCCAGTAAAATTTTCTGAAGTTGCGTAACGCAAATCAAGTATCAATGTTGGATTTTCCTTTTTTAAATAAGTAAATCCCTCTGGAAGTTTTTGTGCTGAAAGCATAAAACTTATCAAGACAAGAAGGCAAGTAGCTTTAGTTTTCAAGGGTAAGTTCTAAAAGTTTATCTCTAATGTCTAATTCATACAATCCTCTTTGTTTTCTTGACGGATAAACTCGATTGCTTAAAAAGATCACAAAACTTTTGTCAACTGGATCAACCCAGATAAAGGTACCTGTAAACCCAGTATGGCCAAAACTTTCATTACTTACTGATTTAGATGGATAAGGTGATTCCAAATCAAGCGAAGGTTTGTCAAAACCCAATCCTCTCCTGTTTTCACTTTCTGGATAAGCCCTTTTAGTAAAGGTCTCCAGTGTTTTTACTTCTAAAAGTGGAGTTTCCTTAAAGTTTCCCCTGTTGAGAAATAATTCAAGTATAGGGGCTATCGAACTCGCGTTGGCAAATAAACCTGCATTTCCAGATATGCCTCCCATCAATGCAGCAGCTTCATCATGTACCCAGCCTTGAACAAGTTGCTTTCTGAAAGTAGAATCTATTTCTGTAGGGACAATTTCATTCTTAGAAAACTGACCTGAAGGCAGAAAAGTTAGTCGATTTAACTTTAATGGGATGTAAAAATACCTGTTTAAAAAATCAATAAAGGAAAGACCACTCAATTGTTTTGTCAATTCGGGTAATAAGAAAAACCAAAGACCTGAATATTTGTATTCACCGACTGTCCCTACTTTCGATTTGTTTATTCGACGCATGATCTTAGAGGTGTAATTTTTATGAACAAAAAGAGAATCGCTAATTTGGATAAAATAGCGTTTAGTTTGTTTTGAGCGAATTGTTCTTCTTTTGAACGCTCCATTTTTTTTAAGAACCAAATTTTGATGAGCGATATAAGGAAGCCATCCGGCGCTGTGACTTAAGACTTCCTTAAAACTAGTATTCTTTTTATTCGTTTTCTTTAACGAGAGAATATAGTTTGACACCTTGTCATCCAGATTGATATCATAAAGTTCATATAACTTCATAAACGCAAGTGTACCTGCCAAAACTTTTGTGACAGATGCCAAGTCATATAAGTTATTGTTGTGGATGGGTTTAATAGAATCATAGGTTTGATACCCATAGGATTTATTTAGTTGAACACTTTTTTTTTTAAATATCAAAACTTGTGCTCCAGGAAAAGCTTTGTTTTGGATCCCATATTGGATCAGGGAATCCACTTGCTGTTCAAGAGAAGTGATGTTTTCTTGTGCACCCATCCTAAAAGTGAGGATGTGAAAAGTCAGAAATAATATATTAAGTAGTTTTTTCATTATTTAATCCTGTTCGTATTCTCATATCATATAAAGGTACTTTAATTTCATTTTTGTCTAACTTAAGTTAATGATTTTCATAAATTTATTTTTTTGAAATAAAAACATAAATAAAATGAATTTAAAAATTGAGAAATGAGAGAAAAAAGCAGCCTACGTTTTAAGAAGTATGTCGTTTTGTTTAGTACGATTTTCTGTAGTTATCAATTTTCATATGCACAAGAAACAGAATATGAAGAGCTTCCATTTGATGCTGTTATTCAATCTACCTTAAAGGGAAAACGGTACAAGTTTTATGGTAACACTCGTTTTAATTTTAATCAAGCTTATTTTTCCAATTGGATTTCTGGGGGGGAGAGTGCATTAACTTTTCTGTACGGTTTGGATTATAATTTAAATTATTCCTATAGAAATGGACTCGTTTGGGATACTAATTTGTTGCTGTCTATCGGGACAACCTATATCTCTGGAAATGAATTCTTCAAGAAAGCAGACGATCGTTTTGAAATTGGATCATTAATAGGGAAACAGATTAACCAATTTTGGAGTTATTCTGGTTTATTAAATTTAAAAACGCAGCTCCTGCCTGGATATAGATTTTACACCGAGGATGGTGTTCAAAAGCGAGATCAAGTTTCTCAATTTTTGTCTCCGGCATTTATTCAATTAGGTATAGGATGGTATTATAAAAAGTCAGATGACTTTTGGGTAAACCTTTCACCTATGTCTGGACGACTTTTATTGGTGTCCGAAAAGTATACTGATGCACTTTCTGCTGGGCAAAAATATTTTGGAGTAGATGCTGGAAAAGGAACAAAGTTTTTCTTAGGATCTTCAATTAGTGGATTGTATAGAAAAGAGATAATGAAGAATATTATTTTGGAGAATAAATTCAGTACCTATGTTAACTATCTAGAAAAAACAAAGAACATTGATTTTGAATTGGATATTAATATTCGGTTTAAAGTAAACAATAAAGTATCAGGAAATTTTGTTACTCATTTACTTTATGACGATGACTTAATAGGTAAACTTCAGGTCAGAGAATTACTTGGTTTAGGAATTAATATTGATTTATAACTATTTTTCACCTCTAGCTTTTTTAAGAAACCATTCGTAATTGTAGTAAGTGACAAAGATATTGTACACGCTTCCTTGCCCTCTTGGGTCAACTTCTACAACAGTTTTTTTGTCAGGATCAACAAAGCGTATGCAGGGTAAGTTCTTTTTTACCAAAAGAGGTTTTGACCAGTTTTCTTGTGCATAAACAGTTTTATATTCTTTAGATTCAAAATAAGCTTTGGATTTTAAGAGATAAGTCTCTGCTTGTTGAAGGCTCAAGTTGTTTTTACTCCAAAGATTAATACTTATTAAAATCCCATCTTCATTGACTAATGATTTTTTACGAACCGCATATGCTGTTTGTGCTCCAAAAGAAACATTGGTCAATTTCTTCTGATTTCTTTTTAATGTTTTTTTGGCCTCACTGATGGGCATTTTAAAATAGAATTCATCAAATAGTTCGGTTTGAGCTAGGTTTTTTGATGAATAAAATATTAAAAGGAAAAAAAAAAGGTGTCTTAGCTTCATGGTTTTTATTAAAGTGTTAAAGATAAGTGAGTTTTTTTAAAACTCACGTTTAATAAATGTTACAATAAACCGTTTAATATATTCAGTATTTTAAAATTCTTTATTAAAAGTTTATTTTCTTTTCATTTTTTATTAAATTGTTGATTATTTCATTTTAAGAACTAATAACTAACTGAATTTAAACCGTCTTTATGAGACGGTTTTTTTTGTCTTTAATTGGCGTTTATTTTATTAATTCACATTTTCATATGAAAGATACAATCGCTTTAATTACTGGCGCTTCTTCGGGAATCGGTTTAGAGATCTCAAAATCGCTTGCTAAAAGAAACTATAATTTAGTGCTAACTGCACGAAGGGAGAGCCTTTTGGAGGAAGAAGCTAAAAAATTACGGAATACTTTTGGTGTTTTGGTCGATTTTTTCCCTTGTGATTTGACTGATGAGAAGGCTCCACAAGCCCTATATGATTTTTGTAACAAAAAGGGTTATGTGGTAGACCTTTTGGTCAACAATGCGGGCTATGCTATACCTACCTCTTTTGATCAAACCTCAATGATAGAGGAAGAAAAATTTATTCGCGTATTAGGTATTTCTGTTATTGCTTTATGTAAATTATTCATTATCGATATGTTGAAAAGAAAACAGGGACGCATCATGATTGTTTCCTCTGTTGCCGCCTTTGCTCCCCCCTCTTCAATTCAGGCGCTTTATGGTCCTATTAAAACTTTTATGAATCGATTTAGTGAGGGCTTAAATAGAAATTATAACCATCTTGGTATTACTTCCACAGCGGTATGTCCTGGGTATACCATTACTAATTTTCATACGGCTAGTGGAGTTCAAAAAGAAATGGATAGTGTGCCTAAGTTTATGAAAAAAGCAGCACCTCGAGTGGCAGAAGAAGCTGTTGCAGCTACCTTAAAAGGGAAAAAGGTGTGCGTACCAACAAAAACCTTTAAGATAATTGCTTTTCTTCTTAAGGTAATTCCACATTCTTTTTTCTCAATGGTGAGCGCTGTTCTGGCGCCTGGCCGATATGAGAAAAAATAAAAAAGATTACTTAATTCCTGTTACTACTAAGGTGCCGGTCCAATCTTTTTTTGCACCAACCCTCCAGCTTTCAATATTTCTGAAACCACTTTCAATAAAAAATTTCTTCCAAGTCGATTCGGGAAATAATTGCATAATGGAAATGCCACAGTCTTCTGGCCAACTATGAGAAACAGTGTTTTCAAAGTAAAAATCAATTCCAATAATTAAACGTGCATTCTCTTTTAACCAATTCTTGTAGATGTTTTCTATCAGTTTTTGTGGATTTTGTAAATAATATAAAACCTCCATGGAGTGAACGATATCTACTTTTTCATTGGGAGTCCAATTCATTAAATTATCACAGAAATAATGGTTCAATGGATCTTCATCTTTGGCCTTTAGAATCATGTTTTCTGCTCCATCAATTCCCACAGCAGTAATACAATTGGACATTTTAGAAACATTGCGCACCACCCAACCATTTCCGCAACCAGCATCTATAAAACTAAATTTACCACACTTATCTGTAGCAAAAGAAATCATGTTTTCAACAGCTTCTGAATGATTTTTTTCCATTCCTGAATCTTTTCCCAGTAATACCCATGTTTCAAATACTTCAATAGGCTCTTTTTTCAATTGTAACATTTTTGAAGGGTTAAAAATAAGGGTTCTTATTTTAATTTAAGGCATTGATCCAATCATATAATCGTTCGGTCCAACCTTCCAGTTTTCCTTTTTTGAGTGCAAGTGAATAACCATGACCTCCTTTGGGATAGAGGTGTAATTCAGATGGGATACTGTATGTTTGAAGTGCTTCAAAAAACAATATGCTGTTCTGATAAGGGACAGCGTCATCATCTGCTGAATGCACAAGAAATGTTGGAGGGGTCTTTTTGGTTACTTGTAGGTTATTGGAAAAGTAATCAATGATTCCCTTAGAGGTATTTTCTCCAATAAGTGCATTTTTAGAACCAGCATGGTAATATTTTTCATCAAATGTGATCACAGGGTAGACTAATATCATAAAATCTGGTCTTGCGCTAATCTGATTTATAGGATTGCTGTAAGAGTCCTCAAGTGTGTTTTCTTCAAAGTGAGTTCCCAGACTGGATGCTAAATGACCTCCTGCTGAAAAACCCATGACACCAATTTGAGTAGGATTTATATTCCACTTTTTTGCTTCTTTGCGCACGATTCGTATGGCTCGCTGAGCATCTTGTAGGGGAGCCCATTGGGGTTTAATAAGAGATGGAGAATTAGGAAGTCTGTATTTTAAAACAAATGCAGTGATTCCTTTGGAATTAAACCATTTCGCAATATCTGTCCCTTCCCAATCATAGGCTAATATTTTATATCCACCACCTGGACATATGATTACAGCTTTGCCATTTTGATTTGCCTTTGAAGGGGAATATATTTCTAGGGTAGGGTTTTGGACATTATCAATTCGTAGGATATCTGTTTGTACCCAATGCTCTTTTTCTAAAGTAAACTTTTGATTGGGTACTCCTTCTGGCCATAAAGAAATAACCTCTTGCCCCAAAAGAGAAGAGGTGAAGAGGATAAATAATGAAAGTGCGTAAAATTTCATTTTAGGATTTTAATTAAATATAGATAATTCTTCGTTTAGTGCGTCAAATTCCTTTTGAGTGATGTTATCTAATTCAAGAAATTCTTTAGACTCAGTTTTTTTTATTAAGAGGTGTTAACGAGCGTGTGATGGTTTACTTTTTCTTTGTGAACCCTTTTAAATTCTTTCATACAAAGTATTTTTTATACCGTTACAGGTATGTTGTATCAAAACAAATCACAGGTATTTTAAGTTAAATCAAATGCAAACCGTTAAATTTGATTTATATATTTTAACAAAATCGCTTTGAATTCTATTTCAAAATCAAAATTAGGTTTCCTCAATTTAGCCCTTGTGTTATTTTTCTTGCTTCATTTCATTGAAACTAACGCTCAAGAAGGAGAATTTATAAAAATTGAAAATTTCATTTATAATACCGATCGTTTAAAGAAAAATGACAAGGGTGTTATCATCCAACAAGTAGACAGAAGCCTTAATGATCGTATTGAGTTTTTTATTGAAGAAACTTTTTTAGGGATAGTAGAGTCAAGTAAAAATATTATTTGGCAATCTTATCAAACTACAACAAATCCTATTTTAAAATCGCATCACGTGACTTTTACGGTTCGTGTGAGTCTCTTAAATAAAAATCAAAATAAGGAATTTCGATATTTGGAAATTGGATACCTCCCCAGAACGGACAAATTATACACAAATTATATTTGGGACAAACAAAAAAGAAAGTTCAGACTAAATGATAACGAAATGGAAAGGAGATCTTACTTGCCCAATCTCTCAGAGTTGAATATTGAAAATCAAGATTCTAAACCTGTGATTGATGATTTATTATTGGAGTATCGAGCACTTTTGGGGGGAGTCAATGATAATTTTATTTATTTTAACCAAGCTAAAGAGGACGAACTAAATAGTATTAATGATAGAGTTTCGAACCTTATACTTCAGCAATATCCCAATGTGGATTTTGCAATGAATATTGTTTTTGATTCCTATCATACTTTTGTTAGTGCATACGATATATACCATTATTATACCTTCATTGTTCAAGTTAAACTCAAAGGAAATTCTCTTCCTAATTTTATTGAAGTCTTTTTTAATCCCACTACAGGTATTGTCAATTCTGATTTTTTATGGAGTAATGACCGTGAGACATTCTACAGACCAAATCAAAATGAGTAATTGGAAGTAGCTTAGTTTTTACTTTTTGGTGTGGAGTAACCTTAATTAAATAAAAACCCTCCACTTGGGAGGGCTCTTTAAAATTAATTAGCTGTTGCAGCTGCCACCTCATTATTAATTAGAGTAGGATCAAAAAAGTGATACGCTGCCACAATTTTATCACTCACCACCACCACCACCAGCATCTCCACCACCTGCATCACCTACACCAATGTCAGCGCCAGCTGTATCACCCATAATCATATGACCAGAATCACTTGATGGAATGTTATTTATATTAATTTGAAACTCATCTAATATAAAGCCCGATACTAATTCTTTAGCATTTAATCTTTCTGGAAGTTTTGATTCGGTTAGCTTACCATTATCCATATTAAGAAGATAAATTGTCTTTGATGAAAAAAGATAAAATTTACCATTCAATAAAAATGTTTTTGTTGTTGACCATCTAAAAGGTGATTTTAAACTAAACTTTTCAATACCACTATTTATATTAATAGCTGTAAATCTATTTGTCCTATTTTTAAAAATTAATACATTTTCAATTATATGTATAGAGTAAAATATTTCTTTTAAATCCCAAGTTTTTTTGCCAGATTTAAAGTCAATTAAACTTGTGGAAATTGAAGTTCCCCAATTATTACGGGTTGTTACAAAAACATAGTCATCTACTCTTGAGATACCTGTAATATGTTTATCAAAATCTACTTTCCAATCAATTGAATTATTTGACCCATTATATTTAGTAATGCTTTTTTCTTTAGTGAATAAAACTGAATTAGATTTCATATTAATTGATTTATGGTTACTGCTAATATAATAAATCCCAGAACTTAAACAATAAACAAAGGCAAGTCTTCACTTACTTGATTAGTAGCTTGTTTAATTCTTGGTAAGGTGGATTGTAAGGCTATTTGAAGCATCTTAATACGCTGGCTAGCATCTACTAATTTACGTTTAAAGAAGCTATTAAATCGCCTATAAGTAGTTGTAGTTTTTCTTTTACTTCTGATGTTATTTTGTTGGGACTTCCTTTGGGTCTTGGCATATATTTAATAGTATTTTAATAAATCATTTCTTTTGTTCTTGGCAGATGTTTATCTATTATTACTTATTTCTAAAACAGCTTCTCTGGTATTCATCAGTATTGTATTTGTTTTAAATACAAATTAGAAATTTTAATTAAATCTCCAGTAAACTTTAAATTTTTATACACAAGGTGTTTGTAGTATTAAGGATTCACTAAAACTTTGTGATGGAATTAGTATATTAGACGATATGAAAAAGCTACTTTTAATCCTACTTCTAATATCTTTTACTAGCTGTGCAGTTGATGATTGTGTTGTAATTACAAGAAAAGAGAATACAGGGGTAAATTTTTTATTCTTTTTTGAAGATGATAGAAATCCTTTTGGAAATAGTGAAAATATAGTTGACGAATATGGAGCAATTCCCTCAGGTGCAGTAGCAGAAGAAGTTTATAATCAATATGAAGTTGGAGATATATACTGTATAGACTAAAAGTCTACCTCTAAAACTCTGCGATGGAATTAGTAGATTTAAGCAAAGATTAAATAGATGAAAAAAAGTTTAAAATATACTGCAATGGTGGTTTTAATTGCTTGTATCGGATACACCATTTACGATTATATTTCTGATGGTGTTTTAGATACAGACCCAATATCAATGTTGGTAATTACAATCGGTTCATCTTTGGCTTTATTTAACAAAGAAAAGAAGTAGCGGAATTTTGTTCTTAAACCCCTAACTCCCTGCTCTAAAATTTTGCGATGGAATTATTACATTTAGATATAATTTAAAACTAATGAAATATTTAGCTTTTTTAACACTACTGCTTTTTGCTTGTAATAATGAGCCATCTACTTCAGTTAAGGGAAAGGAAGTGTATGGATTATAACTCCATATATTCCACAAGTATTTACCCCTTCCTTTGTTAAATCAATAATGATAGGGTTTAATGAAAAATATGTATTTTCAAAGTGACACTCAAGTGACACTATTTGAGAAAATAGATAGTTATTAATGGTTTTTATAAGAATAAATTGGACACTTTTTACACCTCTTTTAGACACTGTTGGAATTTCAATCCCCAAAACTTTCAATCACCCCTAATCCAAACTCAGGGGCATGAGTTTTATAAAACGGTTTTTCTATTTAAACATGGGGATTTGATTTGATATGTAATCTAAACTTTATACCTTAGAAGTATTATTAACCATAAATCAATTAAAATGAAAAAAAGTACAATCGCATTCATTGTTGCTCTAGTCTCTTTCAATGCATTTGCATTAACAGTAAATACAGATAGTTCTTTCGATGAATTAAAAAAACTTGAAGGTAAGTGGGTAGGAACTCTAGAGAGAACAGATGGTACATCAGACTCATTAATATTAGAATACACCATAACATCAGCAGGGAGCGCTATCCTTGAAGAAAGTAATACAGGTGGTGTTGAGATGCTGAGTATTTTTAATGCTCACAATGATCAACTTTTAATAACGCATTATTGTGGTCTTCAAAACAAACCTGTTCTACCATTAAAATCCTACAAAAATGGTGTTTTTCAATTTGAAACAGATGCTAAAAGAAGTGGATTAGAGAATTCAAAAGAAGCTTATGTCGGTTCTTGGCTAATTAAGTTATCGCCTGACAGCAAAGAAATGCTATACGAATACACTGTAGTTGGTCCAAAAGGAACTGTATTTAAAGCTACTTCTTTATTGAAAAGGATTGGATAAAAAAATAAACTTAGCCCTCCCAAGTGGAGCGTTTTTTTACACCAACGGATACAATCCAAATACTTTCTAACTAATTGATATCATTGCCTTAACATAAGATTACCGTGAAGTGGTTTTAGGGGGGAGTTGTTAGGGGGAAGTTTATGACATTTTGTAAAAACCTCCATTTTATATAACTTAGAGATATTATTAACCATAAACAATTTAAAATGAAGAAAATTATACTGAGTGTTTTTTTGCTGACTACATTTTTAGTGCAGGCTCAAATCAATCATTATTTTTACATTAATGTTGAAAATGAAGAAAAATTCGAAGAAGTTTTTCAAGATTATTGGCTAAAGGTAGCTCAAAAAGCAGTTGATAATGGAGGGATCCAGGGATGGAGTGTTTGGAAAAAACAAAGAAAAACAAACAATTACAATTACATAGTAGCATTCCATTTTAAAGATATTAATCAATATACTGGTGAATGGAGTTTTGATGCGATGAAAGCGACTGGTATTGCACCAAAGCATATTGAATTTGAGTGGGATGTTTTTAGAGAAGATACTTATCGGATCGATTCAGGAGTTGCTGGAAACGCGGAATATATTGTTGTAAATTATTCTAAACCAGACGACTTAAATAAACAACTAAAATACGAAGTCGAGTATATTACTCCTGTGATGAAAGAGATGGTTTCTAGTAATACTAATAACCGTACTTCCTGGAATGTTCAGCATAAAATATATCCTGCAGGAAATGGAGAAAAGTTCACAATGTTATCCGTTGATGGATATTCTTCAATGGCTGATGCCATGAAATCTTTTGATACAGAGTACGGGAAAGATTATTTTTCAGGGTGGAATAAAGTGATTAAAAAAATTCACGGTAAGAAAACTATGGAACAATCACTGACAAATGGTTTTGATTATAGACCAATTTACAAGTATCTTTTTGGTACGGAATAAAATTAATACAACCCTCCCAAGTGGAGGGTTTTTCATTTACACCAAAGGCATATCATCTTCAGTAATTTCAGGTATTTTTAATTTATTACAACTATTGTTATGTTCCAATATTTAAAAACAAAAATTCCTCCTCTCTTAATTGTGTCATTTTTTATATTAATAATTTTTCTTCTTAGAAACCTGTTGGGACATTTTTCATTTGTTTATCAAGACTATATATCCATATTGTTTATGATTATTTATTTTATATGTATTTTATATGTTAAACTTGAATTCAAAAAACATAAAACTACTATCAGTCCATCAAATCCTAACAATGCAACAAGCTTAGTTCAATCAGGGTTTTTTCGGTTTTCCCGAAATCCAATTTATTTTTCTTTATTAAACATAATATTTTGGTTTTCTATTTATCTGGGTTCCTTTTTCGGCTTGATAGTTACACCTCTATTTGTAATATATATGAATCAATTTCAAATTATACCAGAAGAAAAAGCTATGCTTAAATTATTTTCAGATAAATATAAATCATACTGTTTACGAGTAAGAAGGTGGATTTGATTACTAGTATATAACCCCTAACTACAGCATTTAAGACACAACACACTGCATCTCAAATATCCTATCTAATGTTATAACAAACAGATTTTTAGGGATTTACTAATGCGTGGTTGTCCTTAGGTGTTTATTGGCATAGAGGGGGCGTAATTCAAACGCTCATAGCAAGAGGCGTTTTCTTTTAAACCACAGGCATATCATCTTCAGTAAGTTCTTCCAATACACTATACCAAGAATGAAACAAGCTACTAATGAAGTAAGTGAAGACTTGCCTTTGTTTGTGTGATTTAAAAGCTTAGTTTATTCTATATTTGAAAATCTTAGAACCATCGCTATGAAAAATTTCCTTTTTGCTTTATTATTAGTTCCAATGATTTCTTTTGGACAAAATGATTTAAAAACATCAAGAGATATAAAATACTATGGTAAGAATTTTTTT